>ERZ1740068.202-NODE-202-length-36879-cov-7.545840_pt1 | contig 36879 bp, 16 predicted proteins | sample MGYA00581735_ERZ1740068 | MGnify/ENA primary metagenome ERZ1740068 (study PRJEB43018, sample SAMN04849740) | marine metagenome | isolation source: floating plastic debris | place: Pacific Ocean | collected 2008-08-30 | study: EMG produced TPA metagenomics assembly...
CAATTGCCTGGGCAGATGGCCAAAACAGCAGTACCAGCACAACAGATGGAGATGATTATGGTGTTTTCTTTCAACGCTTTTCATTGGCCGCACCACTTTCGGTTTCTTTGAGCGATTCCGACCCTGTTTGTAATGGGGCTGCCACCGGCTCAGCCACTGCTACTGCCTCAGACGGGACATCGCCTTACACCTACCTATGGTCTACTGGAGGTACAACCGTCACCATTAACAGCCTAGCGGCAGGCACTTACACTGTTACGGTAACGGATAATAATGGGAGTACGGCTACTGGAAGCACTACCCTATCGGATCCCAGTGCCCTTTCGGCAGCTACCGTGGTAGACAGCAACGTAACGTGTAATGGCTTTTTTAACGGTGGGGCTACAGCAAGTGCCTCAAATGGTACCTCGCCTTACTCGTATTCATGGTCCAACTCGGCTACTACCGCCTCTATAACGGGAGTGAGTGTCGGAACCTACAGTGTCACCATTACCGATAACAACGGATGTACAGACTCCACTGCTGTAACGATTACCGAGCCCACCACACTTTCCGCGGCCACAGTGATCGACTCCAACGCCACCTGCAACGGATTTTTTGATGGCGGAGCTACTGCCTCAGCAACAGGTGGGACTTCTCCCTACTCCTATTCGTGGTCTAATTCGGCTACTACTGCCTCCATCACCGGAGTAGCAGCAGGTACCTACAGCGTAACTATTACTGATAATAACGGATGTACTGATTCGGCCTCGGTGACGATTACACAACCTACCACTTTAGTGGCTTCTACTGTAGTAGATTCCAATGTGACTTGCAACGGATTTGCCAACGGTGGTGCAACGGCTTCAGCTACGGGGGGTACTATGCCTTATACCTACAACTGGTCCAATGCTGCCACTACTGCTTCTATCACTGGCGTGGTAGTTGGTACGTATAGTGTGACCATTACCGATAACAACGGATGTACAGATTCCGCTTCACTGACCATCTCCCAGCCCAATGCACTGGTAGCAAGTGCCAGTACACAGAGCAATGTAAGTTGCTTTGGTGGCACGGATGGCTCCGCCATGGCTTCTGCCACAGGTGGCACCTCCCCTTACACCTATGAATGGTCCAATAGCGCTACCACTGCTTCAATTACCGGTTTGGCTGCGGGTACCTACAGCGTAACGATTACTGATAACAATGGCTGTACGGATTCGGCTTCTACTGTGGTGACACAACCCAATGCTTTGGTGACTGCCACCAGCATCGCCAATGCAATTTCGTGTAATGGATTTACGGACGGTCAACTCAATGCTTCAGCATCGGGTGGTACTTCTCCGTATACCTATGCCTGGAATACGGGTACCACAACTTCCAGTTTAACTGGTCTTGGCACGGGCACCTATTCGGTAACGGTAACCGATGCCAACGGGTGTACTGATTCGGCTTCAGCAACACTGACGCAGCCTACTGCCCTGTTGTCTTCGGCAGTGGTTGATTCCAATGTGACTTGTAACGGATTTTTTGACGGTGGAGCTACTGCCTCAGCGACAGGTGGGACTTCTCCCTACTCCTATTCCTGGTCGAATTCGGCTACTACTGCCTCCATTACCGGAGTGGTAGCTGGTACTTACAGTGTGACCATTACGGATAACAACGGATGTACCGACTCTTCTTCTATTACCATAACGGAAGCCACCTCTTTAGTAGCTTCTACTGTAGTAGATTCCAATGTGACTTGCAGTGGTTTCGCCAATGGTGGTGGAACGGCTTCGGCTACGGGTGGCACCATGCCTTACACCTACAGCTGGTCCAATGCTGCCACTACCGCTTCTATCACTGGAGTGGTAGCCGGCACGTATAGTGTGACCATTACCGATAACAACGGATGTACCGATTCGGCATCACTCACCATCACCCAGCCCAATGCACTGGTTGCGAGTGCCAGTACACAGAGCAATATAAGCTGCTCTACTGGTGCGGATGGCTCCGCCATGGCTTCTGCTACAGACGGCACCTCCCCTTATACCTATGCATGGTCCAATAGCGCTACTACTGCTTCGATTACCGGTTTGGCTGCGGGTACCTACAGCGTAACGATTACTGATGCCAATGGTTGTACGGATTCGGCTTCCACGGTAGTAACACAACCCAATGCTTTGGTGGCTGCCACCAGCATCGCCAATGCCATTTCGTGTAACGGATTTACGGACGGTCAACTCAATGCTTCAGCATCGGGTGGTACCTCTCCGTATACCTATGCCTGGAATACGGGTGCCACCGCTTCCAGTTTAACTGGTCTTGGCGCAGGCACCTATTCGGTAACGGTGACCGATGCCAATGGGTGTACTGATTCTGCTTCTGCAACACTGACGCAGCCTACTGCCCTGTTGTCTTCGGCAGTGGTTGATTCCAATGTGACCTGCAGCGGATTCGCCAATGGTGGCGGAACAGCTTCCGCGACAGGAGGAACCATGCCTTACAGTTACAACTGGTCCAATGCTGCTACCACGGCTTCCATCACTGGAGTGGTGGCAGGCACCTACAGTGTAACCATTACTGATGCAAACGGTTGTACCGATTCAGCTTCCATTACCATTACGGAGTCTACCACCTTGGTAGCAGCTTCAGTGGTGGATTCTAATGTGACTTGTAATGGATTTGCCAATGGTGGCGGAACGGCTTCGGCTACGGGAGGCACCATGCCTTACACCTACAACTGGTCCAATGCTGCCACTACTGCTTCCATCACTAGCGTGGTAGCTGGTACGTATAGTGTGACCATTACCGATAACAACGGATGTACCGATTCCGCTTCACTCACCATCACCCAGCCCAATGCGCTGGTAGCGAGTGCCAGTACACAGAGCAATGTAAGCTGCTCTGCTGGTGCGGATGGCTCCGCCATGGCTTCTGCCACAGGTGGCACCTCCCCTTATACCTATGCATGGTCCAATAGCGCTACTACTGCTTCGATTACCGGTTTGGCTGCGGGTACCTACAGCGTAACGATTACTGATGCCAATGGTTGTACGGATTCGGCTTCCACGGTAGTAACACAACCCAATGCTTTGGTGGCTGCCACCAGCATCGCCAATGCCATTTCGTGTAACGGATTTACGGACGGTCAACTCAATGCTTCAGCATCGGGTGGTACCTCTCCGTATACCTATGCCTGGAATACGGGTGCCACCGCTTCCAGTTTAACTGGTCTTGGTGCAGGCACCTATTCGGTAACGGTGACCGATGCCAATGGGTGTACTGATTCTGCCTCAGCAACACTGACGCAGCCTACTGCCCTGTTGTCTTCGGCGGTGGTTGATTCCAATGTGACCTGTAACGGATTTGCCAATGGTGGAGGAACGGCTTCTGCTTCTGGCGGAACCATGCCTTACAGTTACAACTGGTCCAATGCTGCTACCACCGCTTCCATCACTGGAGTGGTGGCAGGTACTTATAGTGTGACCATTACCGATGCTAATGGCTGCACCGATTCAGCTTCCATTACCATTTCGCAACCCAACCTACTGACTTCTACAGCGGTGATCGATAACTCGGTTTCTTGCTTTGGCGCTTCTGATGGTGCTGCTTCTGTTAGTGGCACTGGCGGTACGATGCCCTATACCTATGCATGGTCGAATGCGACAAGTACTGCTTCCATTACCGGAGTAGTTGCTGGTACCTATAGTGTCACCATTACCGATGCTAACGGATGCACCGATTCGGCTTCGGTAGTTATCACTGAGCCAGCACTTTTGGTTGCCGCTGCCATTGCTGATTCCAACATTTCTTGTTTTGGTTTTGCAGATGGTGGAGCCACGGCAAGCGGCTCTGGAGGAACAGCTCCCTACTCCTACTCCTGGTCAAACAGTGCCACTACAGCTTCGATTACCGGAGTGGTAGCCGGTACTTACAGTGTGACCATTACCGACAACAACGGGTGTACCGATTCGGCATCTGTTTCGGTCAGTGAACCAACAGCATTGCTTGCTAATGCGGTGGAAGATTCCAGCGTTTCCTGTACTGGTTTTAGCGATGGAGGAGCAACGGCCAGTGGGACAGGTGGAACTGCCCCTTATTCCTATACCTGGTCTAACTCGGCTACCACAGCTTCTATTACAGGAGTGGTTGCCGGTACTTATAGTGTAACTATTACTGATAACAACGGATGTACCGATTCAGCTTCTGTGGTGGTAGCTGCTGCTACTGCCTTGGTTGCCTCCACTACGGTAACCAACACCCTGGCTTGTTTTGGAGATGCTAACGGTGCCGGTTCGGCCAGTATTACCGGAGGAACCAGCCCCTATACCTACCAGTGGAGCAATGCCAACACTACGCAAAGTATCAATGCTTTGTTGGCCGGCACTTACACGGTGACCATTAGCGACAACAACGGTTGTTCGGTGGTCGACTCATTGACCATTACTCAACCGACGGCAGTTAGTCCGGCGGCAGTAGTAGACAGCAACGTGAGTTGCAATGGTGGCACTGACGGTGGAGCAACAGTCTCAGCTACCGGTGGTACCGGTCCTTACACTTTTGCCTGGAGCAATGGTGCTACAGGTACAGTAGCCAGCGGTTTGTCTTCTGGTAACTATACCGTTACAGTGACCGACAACAATGGTTGTACGGCGACCGATAATGTAACCATCACAGAGCCTACTGCAGTCGTGGCCCAGGCCAGCATCGATTCGAATGCTTCTTGTTTCTCCTTTAGCGATGGGGGGGCTACTGCCACTGCCTCGGGTGGTACTGCTCCCTATTCGTATGCATGGTCCAACAGTGCTATCACCGCTTCCATTACTGGCGTTGTAGCAGCCACTTATTCTGTGACCATCACCGATGCCAACGGGTGTACTGATTCTGCATCAGTGACCATTTCAGAACCGAATTTATTGGTAGCAACAGCAGTGGAAGATTCGAGTGTCTCCTGTAGCGGTTTCTCCGATGGCGGAGCTAGCGCCAGTGCCTCTGGTGGCACAGGTGCTTACACTTACTTGTGGAGCAATTTGGCCACTACCGCCTCCATCACCGGTGTGATGGCAGGTACCTACAGTGTCACCATTACGGATGCTAACGGATGTACCGATTCGGCGAGTATTACGGTGGCTGCCGCTACGGCATTGGTACCTTCTGTTAGCACCACGGCATCGCCATTGTGTTTTGGAGATGCCACTGGAGCCATGACAGCCAGCATTAGCGGAGGTACTGCTCCTTACACCTATCTCTGGAGTAACGGAGGCACAAATGCCAGCATTAGTAACTTAACTGCTGGTACTTATTCGGTCACCATTGCCGATAACAACGGCTGCTCGGTTTCAGATTCCGCTACCATTACCGAACCAGCGATGTTGGTTCCTGTTGCAGTGGTAGACAGCAACGTAAGCTGCAACGGGCTAAGTGACGGAGGAGCCTCGGTTACAGTAAGTGGTGGCACTGGAGCCTATACCTACTTGTGGAGCAATTCAGCAACTACCAGTTCCATTACCGGCGTTATTGCCGGCACCTACACGGTTACCGTAACGGATGCTAATGGTTGTACAAGTTCTGATTCAATATCCATTACCGAACCAGTTGTATTGGTAGCTTCCATCATGGAAACCAGTCCGGTGTTGTGTAATGGTGATGCCAACGGCGAATTAGCTGCCGTAGTAAGTGGGGGTACCTTCCCTTATACTTATTCATGGAGTACCGGTGTTACTACCGATAGCCTTTCCGGCCTTGTTGCCGGGGTGTACGCCTTGACGGTGACCGATGCCAACGGATGTGAAGACACCAACAGTTATATTCTGACCCAACCAGCTTTGTTGGCGGGCATCGCCTCTGCTGACTCCATGGTTTCCTGTAACGGATTGTCGGACGGCGGTGCAACGGCTGCTTTCGCTGGGGGAACTGCACCTTATACCTACCTGTGGAGCAATGGGGCTACCACTGCCTCATCAACAGGTTTAGCGGCTGCAAATTACACCGTTACCGTTACCGACAACAACGGATGTACAGCGCTGGATTCGGTCGCAATTACCGAACCTGCAGTGTTGGTGGCCACCTCTCAAATCGATACCAGTATCTCATGCAACGGCGATTCCAATGCAGTGGCTACCGGACTGGCTACCGGCGGAACAATGCCTTACACCTTCTTGTGGAGCAACGGGGCCAATACCGCTACTGTAAGTGGTTTAGGTGCCGGATTGTACCAATTGACCGTGGTAGATGCGAATGGATGCACAGACAGCACAACCCTTAGCCTGTTAGAGCCTGCGCAACTCATGGCCACGGCAACGGTTGATTCCAATGTGCTTTGTAACGGAGACTCTACCGGTGGACTCACCGTAGTGGCCAATGGAGGTACCTCTCCATACAACTACCTTTGGTCAAATGGGGATACTACCGCTTCCATTTCTGGGGTGACAGCTGGCGTGTATGATGTTACCATCACTGATGCCAACGGCTGTACCACAACGAGTGGTGGAGTTGTCACTGAACCCACTCAGTTGATTGCCAGCGCAGTAGTAGATAGCAATGCCACCTGCAACGGCCTGGCAGACGGTGGCGCCTCAGTAAGCGCTACCGGTGGAACCGGGGCCTACACCTACTTGTGGAGCAACAGTGCCACCACCAGTTCTATCACAGGGGTGGTTAGTGGTACTTATAGCATCACGGTAACCGATGCCAATGGATGTACTGATTCCACTTCGATTACCATCACCAGTCCGATTTCCTTGATTTCGTCGGCGGTGGTAGATTCGAACGCTACTTGTGCTGGTTTTGCCAATGGTGGGGCTACGTCCAGCGCTAATGGAGGAACTCAACCTTATACCTACCAGTGGAGCAATGCTGCCTCTACTGCCTCTATCACTGGGGTGATGGCAGGCACCTATAGTGTAACCATTACTGATAACAACGGATGTAGCGATTCTTCATCGGTCACGATTACCGAGCCAAATGCATTGACTATTGCTTTGGTGGCTGATTCAATGGTCAGTTGCAACGGCCTTTCAGATGGAGGAGCCAGCGTTGCTGCCATGGGAGGAACCCTACCTTACTCCTGGTTGTGGAGCAATGCCGATACGAGCACTTCCATTACTGGCTTAATAGCAGGTTCTTATACCGTTACGCTGACCGATGGCAACGGGTGTAGCGCAGTAGATTCTATTGTCATTACCGAACCAATGGCGATCAGCTTCACGTTAAGTGGAACAGACCTGAATTGTGCAGGAGATAGTAACGGCTCAGCTCAAGCGAGTGTAAATGGCGGTACTCCTCCTTACAATTACCTCTGGTCAAACGGTGATACCGGATCGCTGAGCAGTGGTTTGATTGCCGGTACCTATATCCTAACCGTAACGGATAGCAGTGGCTGCGGTCCGGTGGTAGATTCCATTACGATCAATGAACCGGCACCACTGGCATTGGCCAGCACGGTGAATAATGTGAGTTGTTTTGGAGACACCAATGGGGCCGTCACCCTCAATATAAGCGGAGGAACAGCTCCTTATGCCTATAATTGGTCGACGGGCGATACTACAGGCAGCCTTAGTGGCTTATTAGCCGGTAATTATTCAGTAACCGTCACCGATTCGCTCGGTTGCATGGATACCTTAACTGCTACGGTAGTTGAACCTTCCGCTCTGGGAGATACCATTCTAAGTAGTTTTAATCCTTCGTGTGTTGGTGCCATGGATGGCAGCATTGCGGTGAGTGGAACCGGTGGTACTGCCCCTTACTCCTACCTTTGGTCTACGGGCGATACTACGGCCAACATCAGTGGTTTGAGTGCTGGAACCTACACCGTAATCATTACCGATACTCAAAACTGTGGACCGTTTACCGATTCGATTGTTTTGGTTGATCCCCCGGTAATTACCGGAGGCATTACTGGCTCCAGCAATGTGTCGTGTAATGGCGACAGTTCTGGAACAGCAGTGGCCTTAGGCTCTGGTGGTACTGGAACCATCAGCTACTTGTGGTCCAATGGGGATACTACTGACAGTGTTTCCAACTTGCCAGCCGGCACCTACTTTGTGTCCATCAGCGACAGCAACAATTGTGGCCCTGTAGTGGATTCGGTAACCATTACTCAACCAAATGCTTTGGTATTGAGCCTGTCGAATCAGGTAAACGTGAGTTGCAATGGAGATAGTAGCGGAATGCTACAAGTAGGTGTAGTCGGAGGCGTTACGCCTTACACCTATCTCTGGTCTAATGGAGATACTACCGACAGTGTGAGCGGCCTGCTGGCCGGCACCTACGTGGTTACGGTCACCGATAGCAACGGTTGTACCGATACCCTCTCGGCCAGTATCCTAGAACCTTTAGCACTGGTGCTTAGCGATACCGTGTCTGACGTAACCTGCAATGGGGATACCAATGGCAGCATTAGCTTGGATGTGAGTGGCGGAACAGCTCCTTACACGTACAACTGGTCCAACGGAGATACTACCCAAGTCCTGAACAACCTTGCTGGTGGTAGCTATACTGTAACCGTAACCGATGCCAACGGCTGTAGCGATACCTTAACCAGTTTTGTTGATGAACCGCTGCTTCTTGTGGCTGCGATCGGTGCTACAACCGACAACTTTTGTTTCGGTGACAGCACAGGTAGCCTATCTGTGATTGGTAATGGCGGCACACTCCCCTACACCTATCTCTGGTCCAACGGTGACACTGACTCTACCGCCAATGGCTTGCCTGCCGGTACCTATACGGTGACCTTAACGGATGCCAACGGTTGTTCGGATACGGCGAGCGCCAGTGTTGTGGCGCCTTCTCCTCTAAATGCTGTTGTGAACTCCGTAACTGACAATCAATGTGCGAATGACAGCTCCGGTAGTATCACCCTAACGGTAGGTGGTGGAACCTTCCCTTACTCCTACCTCTGGTCGAATGGCGATACCAGTTCCACAATTTCGGGGCTGGCTGCTGGTGGATATACCGTAACAGTAAGTGATGCTAACGGATGTACAACGGAGACCGATACCACCGTGTTTGCGCCAAACGCTATTGTCATTACGCTTGACAGCGTAGTTGATGTAGTGTGCAATGGAGATAGCAACGGATCGATTGCCGTTTCGGCTACGGGTGGCAGCTCCCCGCTCAGTTACCTTTGGAATACCGGCGACACCACTTCAATGTTGAGTAATCTGCTCGCAGGCATTTACACTGTAACGGTAACTGATCAATTGGGCTGCAGCGATAGCTTAACAGGAATTGTTGTGAGCCAACCCGCTGCCTTATCCGGTGTAGCTACCATTACGCCAGTGCAATGCTTCGGTGAAACGAACGGCAGTGCCACATTGCAAATTAGCGGTGGTACCACTCCTTACAGCATCAATTGGTTTGGTGTGGACTCTTCGAACCTTGCAGTAGGCAGCTATCCTTATACCGTGACTGACAGCCTGGGTTGTTCCTTTAGCGACTCGGTAGTGGTGACCCAACCAGATTCCATTACAGTGGCGGAGGTGATTACCCCTGAATCATCAGCCGGTGCCAGTGACGGTGCGGTGTGCCTAACCACCACCGGTGGTACCTCACCCTACACCTACAACTGGTCGGCTCCTGGTGGTTCTTCTTCCACCCTCTCGGGTTTGGTAGCGGGCACCTACACCGTGACGGTTACCGATAGCAACAACTGCTCGAAAGTGGTGAGTTATGAGGTGCCAGTGGTCATTGGTATAGCACCGCTTACTGAAGTATCGAAGTGGAATGTATTCCCGAACCCGGCACGAAGAGGCGCCACCTTGACCTGGGAGCATTACCGCAACGCCACAGCTACCGTAGAACTCTACGACATGGCCGGACAAGTAGTGCAACGCCTGGAACTGCCTGAGCCGGGCAACTACCCGCTCGACCTTCAAGGCATAAGTACGGGGGTGTACTTCGTACGGATGGTGAGTGAAGGGGAAGCACAAACGCTGCGCTTGATCGTGGAATAAACCTAACTTTCACTTTAGAATGATCTAAAAGGGCCGGCTCTTCATGAGCCGGCCCTTTTGCTTTTAGCACCATTGGTGTGCGGAAATTTCGGGGGTAATTTCGAAGAATAGCCCTACCCGATTCTATTTGTCTTTTTTTTCTGTAGGAAGCATTTCTTCCTATTGTTGGAAATGATCCATTGGCAATGAAAGTAAGACCTATGTTCGGGTGTTTCAAGTAAGGACAGCTGTTCTTGAAAAAGGCTTATCTCCATCATATCAATGGCTTACCACAAACTTCTTCGTGTATCTGGTGGTATCGGTTTGCACAAAGAGGAAATAAACTCCTTCAGCTAAATTTTTGGTATTCACCTGGTATTGCTCCCCTGAAATATATCCCTGAAGCACCAATTTGCCACTGAGGTCAGCGATTTCAAAACGGCTAACAAATTCCTCATTTCCAGCAAGTTGAATGATGAGGTGCGTATGGGCAGGGTTGGGCACAATGGAGATGTATTCCTGAAGGGCCTGGTTGTTCAATTGTTGCTCCTCTACCTCGGTTGCCCGACGGTTGACACCTGACCCATTTAATGAGGGAAAGTTTTCCTGGCATTGCCCAAAATGAAAACACATCATGTTTTGGGCCTGTGCTTTTCCTCTTCCTGATAGGGAGTTGGCATAAGTCTGCAGTTGCGCCTGATGCGTTTGCGACAAGTTATTTAGGTTACCATACTGATCTACCAAGGTCAAAATGTATTTTTTGAAGGTGACAAAATCAGCCAGTTCTTGTTGCAAGATCAAGTTGCCCCCAGGCACTAAGTTTGCTGTGATTTGATCCAATTGCTGGTCGCATTGATTCACATTACCGAGGCTCAGGAAATCATCGGCCAACTGGGCACCCATCAATACATCTCCACGATCTTGCAACAGTTGTTGGTGAGCCGTCCAGTTAACCTGCGTGGTATTGGATTGTTCATTGATGAGCAGCAAGTTGTTCAATTCTGCTTTTCGTTCGTCTAACCGGGTAATTTCTGCGAGTTTCACGCCACGCTGAGAAGGGCCGTTGGTGTATAAGGCTTCTACCTGTGCCAACATGCCTTGAGGCAGCGGTTGCGCTTTGGTTTTCAAAAACTTGATGAAAGAAGCATCCTGAGCGATTTCAGGATTCAACGTAATCAACTTCCGATACCAGTGATGTGGGTACAAACTGGTGCTCTTTTCCCCTACCTTGATCAGCAGCTTTTTCGATAAATAAGGGCTTGCCGCCTCTAAGTTTTGCTTTACCTGTATGCGATTGCTACTATTCAGTTGATCTACCATTTGATGGAGGTTGGGCGCATCTCCATTGCTCAACAAAGCATTCAATGACTGTTGGGCGGTATTGAGATCGTTGTCGACAATGGCCAATTCGGTGGTAAAACCTCCACTAACTGAACCGGTAAAGACCGATGTGGCAACATCCGACACTTCTAGAAAAGCGAAGGAGGAAGGACATTGGTGCGAGCTGGTGGCCGTATTGATTTGGAATACGTTACCTGACAGTTTGCTTGGGTCCAAAGGAAGCGGATCAGAAGGAGCGGAATAGTAATAGGTGTTTTGTGTAACATTTGAACTAAGGTGATCTCTGATTAGGGGCGCACCTAAAGCATCAGAATACTGGTTTCCGGTTGATTGACTCATGCTTCCTTGCCGAAAACGTACCCCACCGGCTCCGGGGTCATAAATGCCTGCATCTTCGATCAATTGATCGGCAATCGTTGAAGACACGTATTCGTTGCACAACCACTGCAAACCTGTAGCAGCGTCTCCAAGAGCACTGCCGTTGCTGTTGTACCCCACGGAAGCATTGGCCACGGTCATGTTTTCAAACTTGTTGCGGTAAATCTGGTTTTGCTCATTACCAGCCCATTGGGTTATCATTCCAATAGTTTGATCACCCGCAGTTCCGTTTACAAACAGGTTGCCTTCTACCTTAAAACCAGAAGAAAACTCAAGGTTGCACTGATACATTTCCGTAATATCGGTGGGATGCGCGTTGTTCAGCTCAAACTTGTTGCGGGTGAGCACCGCATTGTCAACCAGCGAAAGGTGAATGCCTTCCCGGAGGTTTTCAAACAAACAATGATCTACAGTAATGGCATAATTCGAGTTGGCATTCATGGCATAAATTCCACCTCTATGGTTGCGAAATTTTCCAATATCGTAATCGGTTTCATCGTAATCGTCGTCTATTCCGCCAAACCAATTCAGGTTTTTGCCCAATACCTTGTATCCTGCATCGAGGGTGTAAATGGCGTACGACCGGTCCGTTACTCCGGTAGTTCTATCATCAAAAAAATCACAACCTACGATCCTTACACCATACACATCATACATGGTGATGGAGGGCGCCAGGGTGTTTCCGAAATAGTTATCGTCTCGAATAAATTGGCAATTTTCAAATTGCCCTTTGTTGGGTTGTTCAAAGCTTGGATCGGCTGTGGAATAAGAATGGTAAGGAGCATAGGCTACCGACCGCCAGTTGTTTTTAAAGGTACTGTTGAAAGCATTGACAATACCACCGGTTTTTGACCAATCTCCTGGCTTGGCGACATCGATCGCCTCGCGGGCATGCTCAATCAGTGCATTGTTACGAATCAACAAAAAGCCTTGGTTGGTAGGATTGGCCTGCGAAAGCAGGTGATTTCCCCATACTTCTATACCGCCCCAATACTGGTTGCAAGAATTGGTCAGTTTGCCTCCGTTAATGTCCAGTTTTGCGCCTGCTTCTACCATGATCTTTTTGCCTTTGGCCATCTTCACCTCTCCGGTAATGGTGAGCGTATTTCCAGCCTTTACCAAAATGTTGGTATTGACAATATGCAAATCATCCCAGGTGGTGTTGCTGGTGATTTCTTTGGTATAAGAAGAAGCAATGGGCAGGTCGACCTCAGTTTTCCACATGCCGCGGCCGTAGGTAGAGGCATACAACATATTCTCACAATAGTTGTACTTCAGTCCGGTGATGGATACTTTGGGCAGATTTTTAGAAAAACAAGCCCAGGCATTCATGTTTTTGTTGCGGTAGTAGATGCCCACACTGGTGGCACAAAAAACCAAATCGTCTTCATCATCAATCGCCAGCAACCGCTCCACTGGCAGGGCTGGTAAGCCTTCGGAGTAGTCTGTAAACGAAGCACCACCATCATCCGATCGGATGACCCTGAACCGCTCATCGACAATCACACCACCAACGGTATGGGTTTTACCAATTCCACAATACAACAGGTCGGGGTCGGTATGGTCTACCGTTATGGCCCGAATACGATCGTATTGTAGCAAATTGGACAAAGGACTCGTCATTGGACTTCCGGTAGCCACATCCAATAGGGTTACCGGGGCATTGGTAATGTCTGACCAGGTCAAAAAATCGTCGTCGGACCGAAACAGTTTATTGGTATTGGTCCCTTCTCCTTTGTCTGCGGCATACACCCTTTGGACCTGTGTTTCGCAAATGGCGACCGGGCCAATACCGTTAGAGGCCAAGGGTATGGTGATTACTTCCGAAACATTGGCCGCCCGGTTGATGGCGATCTCGCCGGGTTGTTCGAGCCCGCGGGCAAAGCGTTCAGGTTGATGGCGGTACAACACCGCATAGCCTCCAAGGTAATATTTCGTGGGATCGCTTTGAACCAATCCAGAAACAATGCCGGAGGGAGAAAATGGAGCATCCTCAATGCCTTGATAAGCATTTTCACCTACGATCATATCGTGATTCCCCTGGTGAATCATGGCAAACGAGCCTTCCCACAAAAAGAAGGGCGAATAGGAATTGTCTGGATCACGATACAGCATGGCGTGGTCTTGAAAAGCGTAGGCTACTCTTCCTGTTTTCTCATGTCTGTCAAATGCGTGGATCAGGTTGATGGAAAGATCTCCGTTTAGCGACTCGATTTTTGGACTGGTCGCTAACCCATCGGCTACCAGCCCTACTCCCCCATCGTTGCCTGCCAGGATGTAATCGGTGCCGCCAATGCTAAATATTTGAGAACACCGATAATCGTCGTGGTGTCCGTCATTTCCTGGAGCTGCGTTAATTGTACTAATCGAACTGACATTATCGAAGTGCCTTCGCATCCGATTGGTCGCTCCGGTGTAAAAAACATTCGGATTATTCGGGGAAGCGATGATTTCACTTTTGTGAAAACCAGGTGATTCAATCCCTAATGTGAACGGTACAGCATTGAAAGTGGTTCCACCGTCGGTTGTTTTAAAAATGCGTGTAAAATTCCCCCCTGAACCGGGATCTTGCTCTTTGATAAGCAGATAAAAACGATCGCCTACCTTGTTGGAAAAGTTACAGTAACGAAGATCTCTCCCCGGAGCCACATAGGTAGAGGAAAGGTCATTCCATCCACTGATGGAGACCACACCTCCGGAAATGGAGAAATCTCCTCGAAACAGGCTGGTTCCAGTGGTGAATTTATCTCTGGTGTTGAAATAGATGCTGTTTCCGATGACAAGAATTTTATGGTGCTTTTCATGGATACCGATACCAGGGGTACCCATTGAGTTCCACGTTTGCCCGTAGTCTATTGAGTACCAAAGGGCATTTTTTGCAGTGGCAAAAACTAATCCATCGATGGTAGGATGAAAATCAATCCAGAAAAAGTCGGGTAACGAGCCAGTGGCCTGATACCAGGTTTCTCCGGCGTCCATGCTGTAAATGGGTCCGCCTTCCACATCTTCTTTGCCGGTGATGGCCAATACGTAATTGGGATCATCAGGAGCTGCTATCATGTGCCTTACGCCCAAAACAGGAAACAGCAGATCATCGGTAACACTCTCCCAATTCACACCACCATTGGTGGTACGCATAATACCAGAGGTACGGGTTCCAATCAATATTCGATTGGTGTTGGTAGGGTTACAATACACCGCATCGATCCATCCTCCTGCGTGGCCAAAGGCAAACACATTTGGGGTGTTGAGGGGCCCGTCACTCATCCAATTGGCAGGATCATTGCTACCACAATTGAGGCTACTGGTGTAGATGGCATTTCTGGCATCTGAATAGGCTTTGGTGCTAAAAGAAGCTCCACCAGGATCGATGTTATAATTGATAAAATAGTAGTTCCACCAACGTTGAGCCATCTTTCTTTCATGCGCTTTGTTGGGGTCTTGACTGGACATCAAGGCTTGGTAATTGGACAACAACTGCTGATAACTGAGAGAATTCCCCACACCATTCCACTGTCTGAGTGACTCGGGTGCTCCCTCCATGTTTTGGGCGTTGCCCATATTTGTTTGCATCGCAATTAGCAGCACTAATGCGATCCTGAACCAATTCTTTTTTTTCATTTGAGATAAAGATTTTTGGGTGTTTTTGGAATACCACCAAATGTCTTTGATCTGCCAATACGCGGTGTCAACGTTTGTATCTAAACCGGAAACGGATGTCACTTTTTAGTCCTAAAAACGGTCCTAACCACATCCAAAGGCTTTTTATCAGCACTTACATCATGGTAAAAGGAGAATACTGCCATGCTTTTGCACTATCTGAGCACTCCACGTCCATCTCCTTGACCACTGCCTATATAGGCATTTTGCAAACACCCAAAAGAGTCGCCAACATTGCCGATACATGAGCGCATTTTGTGGGACAATCAATTGGTTGTGAGTACATAAAAAATACAGGGTGTTTCCCAACCCCCAATTTTGATCAAGCACCCTTACTAGGGTCCATCAAATTTTTTGCTGTTGGATGAAATTCTATCACCCTGACTCCCCATTTGAATCCAGAAATTGACATAGTTTTACGCAGCAAAAGTTCATTTCGGTCCCCACCCGAAGCATTGCCCCACCATTTTGGTTGCGCCACTCAGTGGCGATACATTTTGCTACAACGTCATTTTTTTGCCCAAAACCCTTGGTCACTCACCCAAACTATCCAACTCATTTTTGGTGTATGCGAAGATTGCTACTCACTGCTTGCTCTCTGCTTTGCTTTGCCATATCGGCAATTGCCCAACTGTATAAGTACGAGCAAATCGCCCCCCTAAAGGCCAGCTTAAACGAAGCTTCTGCCCAAGCGCGGATCCACCTCTTTTTGAAACTTGCCGACGGCTATCTCAATTTTCAAATTGACTCTGCGCTGGTGTATGCACAACGTGCACAACAGGATGCCGAAGCCTTAGGATACGCTTGGGGAATACAGAAAGGCAAGTACCAGGAAGCAAAAGCCCTGGCCCACACTACCGCCAGCAGCACCATAGCCCAGCGGCAACTTTCGTGTGAAGCGTGGTTCAAAAAAAATGACTTCGAACATGATGCCTGGTTGTGCCGAATTGAATACCTCAAAAGCATCACCAACTCCAGGCCACTCAAGGTAGTGGCTCAAGAAGCATCCAACATTCTCGATGCGGTGAACCCTTCCGAAAGCCCATACATCTGCGGAACGGCATGGTATTGTTTGTATGAGGCACAAAGGTCGCACGAGTACAACAAAACCAACTTTAGAGAAAGTTTGGATACGGCTTTGACCCTTTTTAAACAGGCCCATGATTCCACCGCCATCACCTGGGTCGAACTCAAAAAGATAGAACACAGTGACTTAAAACAAAATCAACAACGTTTAAGAGAGGTTTTGCTTCAAGTTTCGAACTGGCAAAACAAGTTGTTGATGTCAGAAAACCTGAACCTGCTAATGCTCACCTACAGTTACCTCAACCAGCAAGATGCTACCCACCTTATCTGGCCAAAGAACCAACATATTCTTGATGAATACGGAAGCAAGAAAGCCGAGGCGATGTATCATTATTGGATGGGAGAAAGCTTGAGTTATCTTAACGAAAAAAAACAAGCTATTCCACACACCAAAAAAGCCATTGCACTTTATGACAAATTAGAGGACAACGTGTTGCTCTATAAATCGTTAAAAAGTCTTGCAGATTTTAATGAATATTTTCGAAGCTTAGTAGAAGCACTGAACCTTTATTGGCATGCTTTAGAAATTGCCAACGAATTGGAGAACCCAATATTTATCAACTTCACCAAAAAGTCCTTGGCATTGATCCACTTACGGACCAAAGAATATGAAAAAGCAGAAAAGCTCACTTTGGAGGTTCTGAATTATTTCCAAGAATCATTTACGGGCAAACTAAAAAGTAAATTTTGCGGTTTTCAGTATGAAATATTGGGTAGAATCTATCGTACACAACACCGCTACCACGAAGCGCATGCCGTGTATAACAAAGCACATTCCATCTACTCAAAAGTTAGCCTTCCTGGCAAAATACGGATCGATTGGCAAAAAATAGCCCTGTTTTTAGATCAATCACAAGTTGATAGTGCTACTGCCGTTTACGCTGAGGTTCAAAAAGAAACCCGCCCCTATCGTAAAAATGACTTTTTCGACATGGTGGAAGGGAAACTGTTCTTCGCTCAAAAAAAATACTCCGAAGCTGCCAATTCCATTCAAAAGTACCTTAACTCTGGTCAAAGCACGGAGTACAGCCGTAACAATAGTGTGGCTCAGGAGTACCTTTATAAAATTGCCAAGGCCCAAGGCAGGTTTTCGGAAGCATTGGAGTACCTGGAAATCCATAAATCCATTGAAGACAGCCTACAAAGAGTCAATGAGGTGGAAAACATTCTTCTTATTGAATCCAGGTATGAAATTGAACAAAAAGAGGCCGATCTACTGCGGTTGGAACAAGAAAAGCAACTCCAATCGTTGACCCTGCAAAGCAAGGAAGACGAACTGTCCATTGGGAGGCTCTATATTTTCATTTTACTGCTCTCATTGTTCCTTTTTGGTGGTGTGATTTTTTGGCGGGCAAGGCAAGGAAAACTGAAAAAAGAAAAAGAGGCCATTCGCCATGCCAAAGAACGCGTAGAGTTGGCACAAGCCCGAGCCACCGCCAATCAAAAAATAGAGCTTTCGCGTTTGAAAGACGAACTGTTTGCCAATGTGTCGCACGAACTGCGCACCCCACTCACGTTGATTCTGGTGCCCCTAAAAAACTTGCTAAAATCTGCCAACAAGAAAGAATTACCGGTGTACGAGTCCATTCTGAAGAGTGGCGATCAGCTGTTGGACCTGGTAGACAAAATATTGGAATTGTCGCGCTTGGAATCCGGGGCGACTCAACTCCGGAAAAGTTCCATGGATGTAACCGCTTTTGGTCAACAGCTTGAAGCCAGCTTTTTGCCGTTGTTTGATAGTAAAAACATTGTTTTTCGCGTTGCCTTACCGGATGAAAAGTTGCGCCTGAAGGGAGATGCCAACCGGCTAAAAATGGTGCTCAACAATCTGCTGAACAACGCCTTCCACCATTGCCCGGAAAATGGCGAGGTACACTTGCAGATGACATCAAAAACAACCGAAAACGGGCACAAACTGGAAATTCGGGTAAGGAACACGGGCAATGCGATCCCCGAAGCACTACAAGAACGCATTTTTGACCGCTTTTTTCGGCAAGAGGAACAAGCCTACACCGGTAGCGGCATCGGGCTGGCCCTGAGTCGCCAAATTGTAGCGATGCACAACGGTACCATTCGAGTAGCCAACGCTGCGATAGAGGGAGTAGAGTTTCAATTGCTGCTCCCAGATGTGGAGTTGGTAAGCCCCGCTCCAAAACCTGAAGCAACGCCAATCGCTCTTCCCTCAGACGAGGCAAAGAAACATTCCATAGAAGTAGTAGCAAAGCCATTACCCGAAAAGCCAACGGTTTTGGTAGTAGAAGACAACCTCGAAATGCAAGACCTGCTCAAAGACTTGCTGGCCAATGACTTTTATATTCGCCTGGCCGCCAATGGAATTCAAGGAGAAGAGATGGCCATAGAGCACCAACCGCAACTCATCCTTAGCGATGTAATGATGCCTGAACGGGACGGAATAGAACTGCTGCAAGTGATCAAGTCCAACATTCACACCAGCCACATTCCCGTGGTTTTGTTGACGGCCCGCGCAGACAACGAAAGTCGAATTATCGGTTTCAATGAAGATGCGGACGACTACATCAGTAAACCCTTTGATCCGGATGCCCTGCGATCGCGCATCCACAACTTATTGCGGCAACGGCAGCAATTGCAAAAGCGGTTTACCCAAAAGCCGACCTTATTGCCCAAGACTGCACCTTGCACTACCCTGGACCAGGAATTCATGTCCCGGGCACAGAAAATTGTGGAGACCCACTACACCGATGGTCAATTTTCGGTAGAGCTATTTTGCCAGGAATTGGCTTTGAACCGAAACAGTGTACACAACAAATTGAAAGCCTTGACCGGCCAGAGTGCCTGGCAATACATTCAAACCTACCGCCTTTCAAAAGCTGCCGAGCTTCTCCACAACACCACGGACAGTATCAACCTTATTGCTACCGAAACTGGCTTCAACAACCGACAAGCCTTCAACAAGCGATTTCGTTCCCACTTTGAAATGACTCCCGGAGAATACCGAAAAAAACCTCCCGCTTAAAATGCTTCTCTAACTGCGATTATTGATCTAAATTGTTGATCTTGATATACCAGGGAACTGATTTTTCAATTACCTGAAATCCACTTAAGTCACCATCCGAAAGATAGAATCCATCAAACTATGCTCAACCGGCAAGCCTTCCAGATACCTTTTGAATTTGACGCACAGGCGCTCAGAGAAGAGTTGTCCTCCATACCTCGGGAACAGGTTAAAGAAACTTACAATCCCTATGTTGATGCGGGTGATTTAGAATACCTTGACCTCATTGAGCCCATTTTGCAGCAAGACGGTAGCATTAAGTTTATCCCCAACCAAAACCTGAAAGGTCGTCCTCACCTTCTGGAGGTGCTGAAACACTTTCCTTCCGAGAAAAAGACCTACCGGATGCACACTTTAAATCCCGGAGGAGAAATAAGGGAACACCGAGACAACCAAAGAAGGTATGAAGATGGCGATATACGGGTGCACATTGCTTTGCAATCGGCAGCCGGCATGGAAACCTACCTCAATGGCGAGAAAATAGAAATCAAAGAAGGCAGTTGCTGGTACCTCGACCTGACCTTGCCCCACAGAATGGTCAACCACAGTGCAGTACCGAGAATCCACCTGATCATCGATTGCTATCGCAACGCGTGGTGGGATGCTCTATTTTCAGAACATGCGCCAGAAGAACAAGCTCCATTTGCCAACATGAGTTTGGAAGAACTGGAAAGCCTTCAATTCCAGTTGTCAGGATTTGAAGGTTCGGCGGAGTTGACAATGCTTCAGGAGGTGGCATTAGAAATTGCCGCCCGAAAAGCGGGATAAGTTTGGAAAATAAACCCTGGTTGATCCAACTTTCTCTCAAAAGCGGAATCGACCTCTTTAAGGTGTAATCGTTTTTGATGCCTCTCTACTCCCAAATAAAATGAGCCCCTTCAGCACCTCACCGGGTTACCGGAAAGGCACTGAAGAGGTCTTGAATTCATGCATCAGCCTACTGCCACTGCTTTTTGATTGATCATGCTCAAAGAGGCGGCACTCAGATGTTCACGCGCCTGAATATACCCGTACTCACAACAAATGGTGGCCCCAACCTTTTTCTTTTCCATTTCAGCTGTGTAAGCCAGGTCTAACTTTTGGCATCCCAATGCTTTGGCCCGCAAAACCGATTGATACAACATCTGCTTGTAGCTGTTGTCGCTGTAGACCTTATCGTAATCCAGCCCCACGAGCAAGGCGTTGTAAACTGCCCCGTTTCTGTAACTAAAGAGTACAGCTACGGGCGCTTCAGGATCGGTTTTGAGGGAGAGGGAAACAATATCGTACGACGGATCGCTGTACATGGCCTCGAAGAGGCGGTAGGGCATTTCAAAATCATTGATCACAAATGCCCGGGAATGCACATTTTTATAGAGTTCATAAAACCGCTTTTGTGTGGCCTTGTCCTTAGGTTTATCATAGTTCACAATGAAACGGTCCGCATAAGCGGCAATCTCTTTTCTAAAATTGTTCCGGTATTTGTTGCCGATGGTTCGCTCAAATTCCTGTTGGCTATTCCAGTTCAAATTTTGAACTACCGCATAATTGGGCAATTGATATTCCAAAAATCCAAGATCAAGCATTCGATTTTTAAGGTCAATTGGAGCGCTGCTTTCAATGTCTTTTAATACGATCTTATCGGCATTTTCTCGCTCTGCTACCTGTTGCATTTGTTGGGTCAGCACCTCCAAGGCTTTTTTCCAGTGGGGGTTGGCCGTATTGAGGTGAACGGTTTTTCCTACCGAAAAAGGCGTTCCGGTCATTACTGTATAGGAAGTTTGAAAATAAGCATCCGCCTTCCTCCTGACCTCTACCTGCCTGGAGGTTTCAGGATCGCTCAGCATGTCGTTCTTGGTCAGAAAACAAATGAATACCCCCAATAAAATCAGTTCTCCACGCTCATCCGTAATGCGGGAATAATAAAATTTTGCGTTTTTTTCCTTTTCCTTGTTATTCGAAAAAGAGCGTTCAAGTGACAGCAAATTAGCATAGGTGTGCGAACCTGTATGCTCAAAATGGTGTTGCCACTCTTCATGATCCAGCGAAGCAACACTGGTAGTTAAATCGGATTTTACTTGCGCTTGAGCTCCTAAAGCTATCTTTTCCACCGGTTGGCTGAATTGGAAAGCAGGAATTCGAAAAGATTTGGCTACCTCAACAGGCGAACTGCCTTCACTCAAAATTCCGCTGGTGTATGCCTCCTGCAGTGCAACCAACATGGCATCAATTTCCTGGTAACTCAGGTTGTTGTTGATCATAAACCGGATGCCACTTCTTTTGATGGGCACCGCAGGATAACCGGCTGCATTGAGGTAAAACCCTTTTTCTTTCATTTGTTTCACAATCACAATGGTGATGCGGTGCAGGCCCACCGGGATGAAAAACAACGGACTTTCTGAAGCCTTGTATTGCGGCAGGCCCAGGGCTTCCAAGCGCTCATTTGTATAGGCAATTTTTTGCCGCAGTTGCTCTTGATGGTCCTTTATTTCCTCGGATTGCAACAGGCGCGAAGCAGCTATGGCCGCTCCTAACATCGGCGGTTGTATGGGGCCGGAAAAGATCAAAGTACTGCCACAGTTTTTTATTTTTTGCTTCATTTCCTCGTTTGGCAGGAGTACTACACCACCGGCGGAAGCAAAGGCTTTGTTTAGAGAAGTGATCATCACCATTTTAGGATGGTGGCTCATCTGGCTTCGTACGTAGCCAATGCCATTGGTGCCGGTCCAGCCCATGCCATGGGCATCATCAACATAAAGGTGCAGGCATTTGTAGCGTTCCATCAGTTGCTCCAGCTCTTGAAGGGGGGCCATATCGCCATACATGGAATACACTCCATCGGCCATGTACCATACTCTGTTGTGTTTGTTTTGCAGTTGTTTCAATTTGTTTTCCAAGGCTTCCATAGAGTTGTGCGGAATAATGGAAATCGGAATGTTATTGGCCTTTAACACCTGAGCGGACAATTGAACACTGGCGTGCACCTGCAAATCTAAAATGACCGCATCGCCCGGTTCTACGATCACCGGAAGCGTAGCCATGTGCCCCAAAGTAGTACTTGCTGTTACGATGGCCGGTTGTTCAAAAATACGCTCCAAGTTAGCTTCCAACTCTTGGTAAAGCCCAAGAGACAAATAAGCCCGCGAACTGGAAAATTGGGTTCCATATTGCTCAAGTGCCTGCATGGCACCCGCTTTCAGGGCCGGGTGATACTCTAAGCCCAAGTAGCTACAGGAGCCAAAGTTGATGAGCTCTTTTTCGTTCACGGTGATCTGTGAACCGGAAAGTGTTTCGTCTGATGTGAAATTATGAACCAGGCCATTTCGGTCGGCATCATTCACGATTTGGTTTAAAGTTCGGAGAAATTGTGACACTTTTTTGGCAATTTTTGGGCATTCCCTACTGTACAAGGAGTAAGGTTGTCCTGGTTATGAATTCAATTTTTTAGCTCGTTAGAGCCAACTACTGGGGGTAGAACGGAAAGGTTGGTAGGAAATCCTACAGAAGTGGAGAGTAGCGTTTTGGCAACAGCGGCTGCAAAATAGCTTCATGGCAGACGGCAGCCTACAGGAAGATACAGACGGCTCGGTTGGCCAATGCCTTAAGGCGATGAACTTAAGAGGCTGCAGGCTTTAAGCAGGGCCATACCTCATAAGAAGAATAACTCAACGGTGTTTTGTTGGAAGAGAAATACAAATGGTGGTGAAGTCCAAGGGTTGCAGGTCGATCAGCCATGAATTGGTATTAGCAGTGTTAAAATAAAAACAATGCCAGGGCAGGCAGATTAATCATTCAGAAGCCATCGCAGTTAGATTCCTTCGCTCTTTTTCGATTTTTTTCACTTTGGCCTAAATGGCCTCACACTTCAATGGGCAACAACACTTTAAAATGACTTCCTTCATTCACTTTGCTTTCCACCGCAATGTTGCCACAGTGTGCCTTTACAATTTGACAAACAATAGAAAGCCCTAAACCGGTGCTACTTTCTTTTCCTGTGGGCTTCACCGATACTTTGTTGTAAGGATTAAAAATGAAAGGTAAATCAGACTCCGGTATACCCAACCCCTGATCGATAACCGACACGCACACATTTTCTTTTTCATGAACCTCCTTTTGGGAAATCACTTTGACAGAAGTGTGCTCGTGGGAAAACTTTATCGCATTGGATATAAGGTTGTGAAAGACTTGTTCCATCTTCAACGGGTCAAAAGAAAAAGCCTCTATTGAAGAATCAAATCTCGCCTGCAAGTCAATGTTTTTTCGCCGGGCAGAAATGGCCTCCCGATCGATCACTTTTTGGAGAATGTCGTTTAAATTGGCCGTTTGAGGAACGATATTAAACGTTCCAGAACGAATTAAAGTGAGGTCCAATAAGTTTCGGGCCAACTCTAAGGTATACTCGGCAGTAACGCCAATCTTTTCTACAATTTCTTTTTCTAAAGGGGATCCCTGCTTTTCGAGTTCATTCTCCAACAAGTTGGCGAGGCCCTTTATGTTGGATAACGGGGACCGCAAATCATGCGAAACGATGGCCAGAAACTGATCTTTAAGGCGATCCATTTTCTCCAGCCTTTGGTTTTGGTCCTGAAGTTTTTTCTCGGCATTGGCAAGAGCTGCATTGGCCTCACTAAGTTCCCGAATGGTTACCTGGAGCCCACGCGAACTGTACCGTTGTCTTGCATCCTGAATGGCCTGATATTCTTTCAGTCTGGTTTCCGCCAGAATTAACCGATCCTCAAGTTGTTTTCGGGTAAGTTGATCCATAAATGAAGGAGCCGTTCTAAGTTGCTGTTTGATTAGCGTAGGGTCCAACCACCATCATTTAAAATCGTTTGCCCTGTAACGAATGAAGATTGATCGGAAGCGAGCCATAGGGCCATTTTGGCTTGTTCTTCCGGTTCAGCAAATCTCCCCATGGGAGTATCTGCCAATAGTGCCATACTAATGTTGGGGTCATCGTACAAGGGAGCTGTCATTGGGGTTTTAGTCCACCCGGGGGCAATTCCATTTACCCGAATTCCTACAGGAGCAAGGTCTAACCCCAGGGCTCGGGTAAATCCGGCAAGGCCTGTTTTTGAGGCTACGTAAGCAGCACTACCTTCCATGGCCACAACACCACCAATGGAAGAAATATTTACGATGGTTCCTCTGTTCTGACGTTTCATTTGTGGCACTACTGCCCGACACATGAGGAACGGGGCTTTCAGATTATTTCCAATTAGTTCATCGAATTCCTCATCGGTCGTTTCTTCTATTGAATGCCCCAGGTAAACTCCTGCTGCATTGATCAATATATCAATGGTACCAAGCTGATCAATGGTTTGGGAAACGATCTCTTTTACTGCGGCTTGATGGCTAACATTTGCGGGAAAGACGAGTAAAGACTGGCTTTCATCTTTAGCCTCTACAAGCAATTTCTCGGCAGTACTAAGCTTGTCGGCATTGGTATCAACCACCACGACATGGGCTTTTTCTTCCAAAAAAAGCTTCGCAATTGAAAGGCCCATGCCACTGGCTCCACCAGTGACAATCACCACTTTATTTTCAAAACAACTATACATGGAACAAGATTTCAGATTCAATCAGGTAAACCTAAGAAAAACTCACCCCATAGCAATTGCGTGGCCGAAATTACCATAGTGACGCTGGTGCCTCACTTCATCAGGCCTTCATCGTACAAGTCAGCTATCATTTCAAAGAAATTACGGGGCCGAATTTCTTTAGTAGGCTCAAATACGTAGAACTTTTATGCATTGTTTCATTCCAATTCAAGATCGATTGGAACCATCAATATTTAGTACCCGATGGATCAAACCTGATTCTTTACTTGCGATTCGCTCCCATTAAAAAAGCCGGAGAACCGCTAATCATCTGCGGTCTCCGGCTTTTTTGAAGGTTAGTTAAGCTTAGCCGGTGATGGCAATCACCGCAGCTACCACGTAGCCAGTCATGTCGTGGCCACTGTTGTCGTCCAATTTATAGGTCACATTCCACTTTACTTGCGGTCCTGACCAGGAGATGTCGGAAATCTCCAATTGAATGTCGCGCATCATGTGATCCTTGTTGCTGCCATAAGTACCGTTGATGGCTTGAAGCACTACCGTAGCGCCCGTGATGTTGGTACCATCGGGAAAGTTAGCAATCGCGGGTTGGGTTCCTGATCCGCTAAAAGAGGTGGTTACAGATTGAAAAATAGTTCCCATTATAATTTAGATTTGGGTGAATGAATAAGTATTTGTTGGGAGCAAATTTCTTGCGCAAACCCTTGTGAATCAATCGCTAAAACCAGGAATTCAGCATCTCCCCATAAATGGTGATTTTTTGAAAAAGCTTGGGGCTGTAAAGGTTTTTTTGTTCTTTGGTCCTCCCCTATTTTGCCACCCAATTTTACCATCCATGGAAAATTCACATGTCCCTCATAGTAGTTTCGAAACCTACCCCTCTGCCTACCTGGCCTTAGAAGGTACCCTTCTTAATTTGTTTGTTACCGTCACCATGCCGCCCTATACCCGCATGCGGAAAGACGACGAAGATTTGGAAGGAGAAAATGGCGCAGTAGCCTATACCATTGTCCCCGATGATTCGGGCTTTCCCACCAGGTGGATTTTTCAGGAATCGTTTGAATTTGAACTGTTTGGCGATCCGGCCAACCGAACCATTGGGGTGACGGTTATAGAAGAAGGCAACCCGGTAAACGGTGGAACGGTGATCGTTCACCACGCCGATGCCGATGAAAAAGGAGGCGTGGTCAACCCGCCCAAAGCCACATGAGCAGGATACTGCTGCTCCTTGGAATAGTATACTTCTTTGGGACAGCATTAAAGGCCCAGCCGGTTGACAGTTTAAAACAACTCTACGAGGAATCGGAAAACGATTCCATCCGCTTGCATGCCCTCAATGAATTGGCTTGGGAATACCGCTACCTCCACCCGGAGGCGGCTATTCGGTATGCTGAGGAGGCCGCTGTATTGGCCCGACAGCGAAAGGATACCGGAGCCCTGGCCTCTGCCCTGCTGCGCAAGGCCTTTACCTTGCGCAAACAAGGTCACCTGAATCAGGCGGAGCCCTTGAACGCAGAAGCGGTACAATTAAAAGCAGCCATTCGAGATACTTTGGGCCTGGCCATGGCGTTGGGCAACCTGAGCCAATTAAACCGCTTGCAAGGCCACTATAAAAAGGCCATCAAACACCGTTTGGAATCGATCGAGTTGTTGGTACACCCTCGGTTTCAGCCACAGCGCATGGCAGGCTACAACAACCTCGGCGGCATCCACGTAAGTCTGAAACACTACGAGCAAGCCATTGAAGAGTACCGGAACTGTTTGACATTGGCCCTTCAATTGAGCGATTCGGCCATGCAAGCACGGGTATGGTACAACCTTGGTGCTTCTTATTTTGCCTTGAAACAGTATGCGATCGCCAGACAGTTTTACCAACAAGCGTTGACCTTGGCCACCAGCCACCTTGACCAGCCTACACAAGCCTTGCTCTACAACAGTTTGGGCAACATGCATCACCTCCAGAGGGAGGAACAGGCGGCCTTAGAGCAGTATAAGAAGGCCGAGTTGATCTACGATTCCCTGGGTTTTTCGGTAGAAAAGATCATGATCTACAACAACCTTGCTGCCGTGTACCAAAGCCAGGGTGAGGCTGAAAAAACCCTGCTTTACTACCACCGGGCGGCCAACCTTGCACAAGCTTTAAAAAGCCCTCAAGACTTGCCACAGATTTACCTGAACCTTTCTCAGGGTTTTGAAGCCTACCGACAACCGGATAGCGCTCTGTACTATTTCAAGCTTGCCAATCAAATTAAAGACAGCTTGTTCACGGCCGAAAAGAACCGACAGATCGTGGAGATGCAAGAGAAGTATGAAAGTGCAAAGAAAGATCAGTCCATTGCCGAATTGAACGAAGACAAAGCAAGAAAAGAAGCCGATATACAAGTGCGCAACTTGCTTTTGGGAGCTTCGGGTATTTTGTTTCTCATGGCTTTGGGGTTTGGCATCAACTACTTCCAGAAATTGCGTACCCAGAAAAAACTGGCAGCCCGGGAATCGGAACTGAACCGCAACCAGTTGGTACAAGTGATGCAAGACAGTGAATTGAAATCGGTGAATGCCTACCTGGACGGCGAAAATGCGGAGCGCGAACGCCTGGCCGGCGAGTTGCACGACCACCTGGGTGCTCATCTGGCCACGGTGAAACTCCACTACGACCACATTGCTTCCACGATTCAGGAGGAACAGCAATTGCAACAGCTTCAAAAAGCCAACGATTTGTTGGGTCTGGCTTTGGTAGAATTGCGCCAGATCGCCCACAACCTGGCCTCGGGAGTACTCAATAAGTTTGGCCTCGTATCGGCTACCGAAGACCTTTGCAACGCTATTTCTGAGTCAGGAACGATCACTGTGCAAGTAGATGCCTTTGAACTCGACAACCGGTTGCCACCAGCATTAGAATTGACCCTCTTTCGGGCAGTTCAGGAGTTGTTGAGCAATGTGATCAAACACGCCGGGGCCTCTGAAGTCAACGTGCAACTCATTCGTCACGACGACCACGTGAGTATTATGGTAGAAGATAATGGGATTGGTTTTTCGACTACTGCTCAGCCTTCGGGCATTGGCTTGCACACCATGGCCAACCGTGCCACCAACTTGGGTGGAACACTCAACATCGATTCTAAACCGGGCCATGGCACCACCGTGATACTTGAAGTACCTTTTTCTCAATCCTAATCCTTATGTCTTCCTACTCCGTACTCATTGCCGACGACCACCAACTGTTTATTGACGGTGTAAAAATGTTGTTGAACGCCACGGATCAATTCGAAGTAGTTGCTGAGGCTTCTAACGGCAAGCGGGTGCTGGCGGAATTGGAACGTATAACCGTGGAGTTGGCCATTCTCGACATCAACATGCCGGAACTGGACGGCGTTGAAACCGCCAAAATGATCAAAAAACAATACCCTACTATTCGTATTTTGATCCTTACCATGTACAGCCATCCGTCTTTCGTCAAACGGTTGATTCGAGCCGGAGTGGACGGCTACATCCTGAAAGAAAACAGCCAAAAAGAATTGATGACGGCCTTGCAAACCGTGGCAGTGGGCAAGAAGTATTTTGCTTCAGAAGTAACCGAGGCGGTGATGAACAGCTTCAACCCCGAAGCAGAACTGAAAGGTGCCGATCAGGTTAAGCTCACCAGGCGCGAACGCGAGGTATTGCAACTGGTATTGAAGGAAAAAACCACGCAAGAAATTGCGGATCAACTGTTTGTTTCCCAAAACACGGTAATCACCCACCGCAAAAACATCATGCGCAAACTCGATGTGCGCAACGTAGCTGGAATGGTTCGGGTGGCTACTGAATTGGGTTTGGTAGATTGAAATCGTAGTTTACCCCAAAAACTGATCGTAGTTTGCAACTACGATCTATTATGCTTTGCGCTCCACGGTAGCTACAAAACTTTAAACCGCCAAAAACTGGTAAAGTCCTACTACTTAAAAATAATACTGTTGGCTATTACTTATAACCGGTCCAAAAGCCCGACAGTATCAGCTTTATAAAGATCAAAATCCACTTCGGTTTCGGTTTTTCCCAAAAAGTCAATGACTCTATTGCTTAGCCCGAAGTAGGGCGTGGAAGCTTCAGGATTAATATCAATGTCAATCACAAAAATGAGAGCTGTCTTCAAGTTCCAATCGCGTTTCAATTGGTTGATGGCAGCAATATGAGGCTCAAAAATATCAATCAAACGGTGGAGCGGGGTGACTAGATCCACCTCATGGCCAACTTCTATTTCGTACTTCCAAGTGGTTGACTTGGGTACTGGATCTTGTTTTATCCTCACAGCGGTAGGTGCAATACCCAATTCTCGGGTAACTAATGCAGTATCAAAGGTGTCCGCATTGAAAGCGAAATACAAATAATTGTTGACCGTTGTACCGCTGTAGGTCAGTTTTTCGTAAGTCATAATGAGACGGATACACAAAAACGATTGGATCCTAAGAAAGGCGCAAATAAAAGTTTATTTCTCAAGGGAGCGAAAACACCAAAGGCCCGAAAAAGTTAAACCGGAAACACGCGAGCGGCATGCTCGATGCTCGTGCCAAAGGCATCGCGGTTCAAGCCCGTCTCAATTCCGAATTCATCAAAATAGCTCATGAGGTTTTCGGTGGCCAGGTTGCCCACTAATTTGTCTTCGGCCATGGGACAACCTCCGTAGCCTTTCATGGCCGCGTCAAACCTGCGGCAGCCACTTTCCCAGGCAGCTGCCACCTTTTCTTTCCAGCTGGCAGGGTTCGAATGCAAATGGGCTCCGAACTCCACTTTAGGAAAATGGGGAATCAACGCATTGAAGAGGTATTGAATGTTTTCAGGATTCGACACGCCCACCGTATCGGCCAGGGCAATGATGTCGATGCCCAGGTCTTCAATCAATTTACCCGTCCATTCTTGCACCACATCCCGGTTCCAGGGATCGCCATAAGGGTTGCCAAATGCCATGGAAATGTAAACCACCACTTTTTTGTTGTGTTTGGCGCACTGTTCGGCAATGTCGGCCACACGTTGCAGCGATGCTTCACGGGTGGAATTGATGTTGCGCAATTGAAAGGTTTCGGAAATCGAAAAGGGGAATCCCAAATAATCGATTTGATCGAAACGACAAGCATCTTTTGCCCCACGCAAATTGCCAACAATGGCCAGAAGTTTGGTTTGGGTAGTGGAAAGGTCCAGCCGTTCCAGCACCTCGGCCGTATCGCGCAGTTGTGGAATGACCGGATACGAAACGAAGCTCCCAAAGTCCAAGGTGTCAAAGCCTACAGAAAGCAAATCCTGGAGATAAGCTACTTTTTGATCCGTAGGAATAAAAGTATCTATGCCTTGCATAGCATCACGTGGACATTCAATCAGTTTGGGAGTAACCATGGCGTTGGGATTCGGGCGTTTTGGTGTTTAGGCGTTGGACAGCAATTGATTCACCGGACCGGGTTGCAATTCCTCGGGAGTCTTGCCGGCATTGAACAAACGTGCCGTGTGCGGTCCTTTCAATTCCAATTGGTTGTTTTCCAGGCGCAGCCAGCTGCCTTCGCGCAAGCCCAGTACCGGCTGGGTATTGAAATGGTGAAATTCTTTGATGCGGGTTTCGCGGGTTTCACCCATGTGGGTAGAACCTTCGATAGGATCGAGGTAATGTGGATTGATGTTGAAAGGCACAAAAGCCAGCGCGTCCAGGCTGGGCGGGTGCACGATGGGCATGTCGTTGGTGGTGTTGACGGTGAGGCCCGTAAGGTTGGCTCCTGCGCTGGTGCCCATGTAAGGCGTTCCTGCACCTACAGCCGCTTGCAGAGCAGGTATGAGCTCCCGTTCGTAGAGGGTTTTGAGCAGCACAAACGTGTTGCCGCCACCGGTGAAAAAGCCGCCCGCCTCTCGGATGGCTTGGGCAGGATCGTCAAACGTATGCAAACCACGGATGGACAAGCCCACACTGGCAAACGCCTTTTGCGCCAGCTCGGTGTAGCCGTCGTGCGAAATGCCACCTGGCCGGGCATAAGGAATAAAAATCAGGTTTTCGCGGCCATGAAAAAAATTCGCCACTTCGGGCAGAATGTATTCCAGGTAGCCACTTCCGTGGATGGTGGAAGTGCTCACGATGAGCAATCGGGAAGTACTGGTCATTGCATAGAATGGTTGAGAATAGCCTCGTTGATGCGCTTGATCAAGTCGGGCCCTTCGTAGATGAATCCGGTATAGAGTTGCACCAAAGAAGCTCCGGCTTCAAGCTTTTCGATGGCGTCTTCGGCCGAGTGAATGCCACCTACTCCAATGATGGGAAAGGCATGGTTTGATTTTTCGGCCAAATAGCGAATGACTTCCGTGGAGCGTTCACGCAATGGTTTGCCGCTGAGGCCGCCGGCTTCGTTGGCAATTTTTGCATCGGTTTTCAGGCCTTCACGCGAAATGGTGGTGTTGGTGGCAATGATGCCATCAATGCCGGTTTCCGCCACGATAGCAATGATGTCGTCGAGTTGGCCGTCGGTGAGATCAGGAGCAATTTTGAGCAAGAGCGGCTTGGGCCGCGCCTTCTTCTTGTTGCGGTCCATCAAGCCTTTGAGCAGCTTGGTGAGCGGCTCTTTGTCTTGTAAATCGCGCAGGTTGGGCGTGTTGGGCGAACTTACGTTCACCACAAAATAGTCCACGTGCTCAAACAAAGCATCAAAACAGTAGTGGTAATCGTTTTCGGCTTCTTCGTTGGGCGTCACTTTGTTTTTGCCAATGTTGCCACCCACAATCAATCCGGCGGGCCTTGAACGCAGGCGCTCAACAGCCGCTTCTACTCCTTCGTTGTTGAACCCCATGCGGTTGATAAGGCCAGCATCCGCTTGCAGGCGAAACATCCGGGGTTGCGGATTTCCGGACTGCCCTTTGGGCGTTACGGTGCCAATTTCGATGAAGCCAAACCCCAGGTGCGCAAAATCTTTGTAAAGGCGGGCATCTTTATCGAAACCCGGTGCCAAACCTACCGGGTTGGTAAAACGCAGGCCAAAAACCTGACGTTCGAGCCTGGGGTCGCGGTTGACGAACCGGCCTCTGGTAAAGGTCTTTACACCTGGAAATTTGAGCAAAAAGCCAAACCAGGAAGTGGTGAAGTGGTGTGCCGATTCGGGGGCTAAAAGAAAAAACAGGGGACGAAAAAGTGCTTTGTACATGAACGGCCAAAATTTCCGGACCACAAAGGTAAACCTTTCCTACCGTTTGCCCACCGCTTAGGAAATGAAGAAAAGGCTGTTGAAATCTTCTCCAAGTGATTTCCTGGTACACGTATTTTCCCGCTATTTTAGCCCAACTTCGACTATATGAACCGCCTCCAAAGGATTCAAATATGGCAAGTACTTCTCTCGCTGGCAATGCTGGCCGCACTTGCTGTCTCCTATAAATTGTGGTTGGGCCAACGCGATTTTCCGTTGGTACCCGTTGCCGATTGGTGGCCCGTGATGCCGCATCCTTTCGATTGGATTTTGGTCGGTGGCTTGGGCCTCAGCCTTTTGCTGGCCGCCATCTTTCGTAAAAACCGCATCTTTCCATTTCTCATCGTTACCCTGTTGGTAGTATTGGCCTTGTTTGACCAAAACCGCTGGCAATCGTGGGTATACTTTTATGGGCTCATGTGGGTGGTGCTTATGCCTTTTGGCCGCTACTTTCACCGCTATCAAGATACCGACCGCATCATTATGATGGGCCGCCAATTAATGGGAGCTGCTTTTGTTTGGACCGGCATATTAGGACTCAATGCTGCTTATTCCGATGGCAATGCCCTTAGCTGGCTGGGGCAAGTGGCTCCTGGCTACGGTTTTCCCAACCATTGGATGAACTGGATGTTGCCCGCGGTAGAAGTGCTCACCGGTGGGTTGTTGCTACTAAAAATGACCCGCTACCTGGGCGTAGGATTGGCCATTAGCTTGCAAATCATGTATCTGTTTGCTTTCGGACGCCCGGAGCAGGCCAGCGCCTTTATGGCCTGGATTCACCACGGCAGCTTGCTGTTGTTCACGATTTTGCTTTTCGTTGGCCGAACCGATCACAACAAACGCAGTTCTTTTGTCGACTGCCTCAAGGTACCACTCTATCGTGCAGTATTGCTTTTGGTTTGGCTGGCTCCGGCCTTGTATTTTACCGGCTATTGGGACACCAATCTGGCTGCTCAACTGCATCCGGTGCCACAACAGCATGATGTAAGCGTAACCGTAGGCACCGAAGTTTCAGAACTTTTACCTGCTTCTGCTCAAAAGGCGTTGAAACCCTGTCCTGAAGGCATGGTGCTCGACCTCAACCGTTGGTCGAAAACCGAGTTGCGGGTCCCTCTGATTCCCGAGCCCCGCATGGTGCAAGAACTGGTAGAAGAACTGCCTGCGGATGAAGATTTGCTGGCCGGGCATCCTTAGCTTGATATTTCCTACTTACTTCCATTTCGACTCAGCCAGCAGACCACACGGTGCGCTCCATTTCCGGGCTTGGTAGGTTCTATGTTATTTCTTGATTCCAAACCCCCTCAACCTCGGTCTTCGAAGTAGAGCTGCACGGTCGAGTAGACCGGTCACCCAACAACCAGAATGCTTTTAAAACCGCCCCGGGAAAATCAATTTTAACGCTCCTTGGTACTTGCGCGAAATCGGGATTTCTGCTTCGTTTTCCATAATCAGGTGGCCTCCCTCTGCTTTGCGGTACTCTCGAATTCGGGCCGTATTTACGAGGTAAGAATTGTGGACGCGCACAAAATCGGGCGCAGGCAATTCGTTTTGAAATTCTTTCAGCAATCGGGTTACGGTTAAGCGTTCCGCTTGTTCAAGGTAGAGCGTAGAGTAATTGCCTTCTGCTTTGATGTAGAGCACCTCATTTGGATCGAGCCTTCGCAGCCCTTTTCCAGTAGAAATGACCAATTTTTGAGGAGCCTCTTCCGCAGCCTCCACTTTTTCCAATCGGTGGCGCAACTTATTGATTACTCGTTGCAACTGATCAGGATCTAAAGGTTTGAGCAAATAGTCGGTGGCATCGAGTGAAATGGCTTTTAAGGCATAGTGTTGGTGAGCAGTAACGAGAACCACCTGCAAGTTGTGCGGAGCCAAAATTTCCAACACCTGCAAACCGTCCAGCCCCGGCATTTCAATATCGAGAAAAACCACTTGCAAATCTAGGCTGGGAATGGCGGCCAGGGCTTTTACCGGATCGGTGAAAGTCGCTACCACCGAAAAGTCGGGATGATCGGCCAGCAACAGGCTTTGCAATACACGGGTAGCATCGGGTTCATTGTCGATAAGGGCGGTACGGATCATGATGGCGGTATTTTTTGAAGCAGTGGCAGGATCAATTGAATGGAAGTTCCGGTAGGATCGGTGGTAATGTTGAATTCCGTTTTGGTCTTGAGCCATTCTTCCAGAAGCTGCAAACGTTTGCGTACGATGCCCAATCCGGAAGGCCGATCGGTATCGGGTTGCCTTTCCTTCGGCATGCCGGGACCGTTATCGGTCACGGTGAGCAGCAACCGTTGCTCCTGCACTTGCACACTTACGGAAACTTCGCAGCTTCTCCCCTGTTCAGGGTCGATCTGGCCATATTTGATGGCGTTTTCTACCAGTGGCTGCAGCAGTAAGGGAGGCAGATACGCCAGTGGAACATCTGCATCGCTTTCCCAATTGAAGTGGTACCGCAGGTGCTCGCCATGGCGAAGGCTTTCCAATTGCAGGTAGGCTTTGAGCACTTGCAATTCTTGCGCCAGGGGCACCAATTTGTGTTCACTCATTTCAAAAACCGACCGCAACAATTGTGCGAATCGGGCCACAAAACCAATCAGCGCCCGGGCATCGTTTTCGAGAGCTTTCGCCAACACCGAGTTCAGACTGTTGTAAATCAAGTGGGGATTGAGTTGGGAACTAAGGGCCTGGTTTTGGTTCGCTATAATTTCCAATTGCAGGGCTTGCCGTTTGCGTACTACGCCAAGTTGCCAACGAAAAACCAACAAAATCAGCAACACCCCTCCAACGCTGCCCAACAAAACAAACCACCACCGCGCCCAAAGGGGCGGCAAGATTTCGAAGGTGAGCTGAAGCGGCCTTTCGGACCACCATCCGCTACCGTCACCTGCCTGAATTTGTAGCTGGTAATGGCCAGGAGCCAGGGCATTGAATACCAGGTCACGGGATTGGGTGTGGCTCCAATCCGCTTCCGAAGAAAGGCGATAACGGTACACCAAACTTTTTCGGTACCGAAAACTCACCGGCTCAAAAAAGACCTCCAGGTTGTTTTGCCCGGCCGAAAGGGTAAAAGAATCGGGCAAAAGGGTATCACCACCATTGATTTGTAGGCGGGTTAAATACAACGGAATGGCATGCGGATGCAGCTCAGTCCTTTGGTTTTCAAAAAAGGCGATGCCCTGATCCGTGGCCGCAGCTACCCATTGGTCGGAAGCGTGCACATCCAGTACCATGTTGGAGGGCAAGCCATCGGCCTGCGTCAGCAATACTGCCTCGGTCGTTTCGCCGATTTGCCATCCGGTGAGGCGGCACAAGCCTGCATTGGTAGCCACCCACAGTTGGTGTTGCCCATCGAGGTGCAGGGCTTGACAATTGTTGTTGATCAGGCCCTCGCTTTCCGTAATGGTCTTCAAGGTAGTTCCACGGAGCACCGCTACCCCACCGCCAAGCGTTCCAACAATGATGGTATGATCAGGTAGGTGCAGCAAATCGGTTACCCGGTGGCGAAACACCGGATGCGCTGGCACCATAGGCTGCAACTGCTTTTCCTTCCACCTAAAAAGACCGAACCTGCCGCCCATCAGGGTATCCTGCGGTAGGAAAGCAAACTTTCGAAGCGCCCGCACTTCGATGGTCTCCCACTTTTGAAAGCTTGGCTCCAATACATCTTGAAAAGTAACCTTGTCAACGTAAGATGTGGTGAATATGGGATGGCGTGCAAAAGCAGCGTTGGCGAAGGTCGGCTGGATGTGTTCAACCTTGCCACTTTTTGGACAATACCGCGATCCTAAATACACGCCAAAATAAACCTCCTGCTGTTGTTCAAGGGCTTCAGCATTATATATGCTAATGGCAGATGTATAATGAAGTACGGTAGTATCTTCACCGGGCCTGTAGCTCCACAAATGTCCATCTACTCCTCCAAAAAAGAAATGCTCACCGAGACTCGTCACCGCATTGACTCGGTCGTTTTGTAAGCCGTGTCCGGCGTGAAACGTACGCATATTTGAGTTAGCGGCATAAAACACCCCATTGGATTGACTCGTGAACCAATAGCCGCCCTCGCGGTCGCACAAAATGGCGGTAATGTTGTAGCCCTCTAACCAATGATCAATCGGCTGGCTAAAATCATTTCCCGCGAAGCGGTAGAGGCCATTGGTAGTGCCAACCCACCAGTCTTTGCCATCGTGATGAAAAGCTTTGTTCACCTTTCCGCTCACCTGAAACAACTGCCACTGCTCCGCACCATCCCAATGAAAAATGGTTCCCCCAAAGTGGCCCACCACCTCCTCCCCTTGCCGAACGGCAAAGCAATCGGTTACCCGGTATTCCAGAAATGGAGATGGGTCGCCGGTGGGTTCTGGCTTCCAGGGATGCCATTGAAAGTTTTCCTTCGGATCAAATGGGAGACTGTGCCGAAAAAGCCCCTGAAAGGCACACAAATTCGCTGGTCCACCGCCCAAGTGCAGTTGTTCCGACCGCTTTTCCCAGGGCCCATGACTTTGGATGGACGAGCAATCCATAGGGCTCCACAGCAATTGGCCGTGGGCCAGCACCACGCCAACAATGGTATCCTCAAAGCCAATGTCCACTACTATGCTCGGCTGCTTCATCAACGTGTCGGACAAGCAATGCAAATGAAAACGGTTGTTTTCCCAATACCACAAGCGATTGGCGTAGGAAACACACCACAAGCGCCCGCGTTCATCTACTTCAAGGTCGAAAATGGTAAGGTCTTCCAGGCCATCGGCCGCCGT
>ERZ1740068.203-NODE-203-length-36715-cov-9.218031_pt1 | contig 36715 bp, 29 predicted proteins | sample MGYA00581735_ERZ1740068 | MGnify/ENA primary metagenome ERZ1740068 (study PRJEB43018, sample SAMN04849740) | marine metagenome | isolation source: floating plastic debris | place: Pacific Ocean | collected 2008-08-30 | study: EMG produced TPA metagenomics assembly...
CGCTATTTTACTGAGCCCGCAATCCTCCTGCCTCATTCCTTGTTGCACCAGAAAGCCTCTCAGGGGCATCGACCCCTGACCGCGGGCCACATGACAAAAGTCCAGTACCGATTTGCGCTCTTTCTCCATGGGATTGAGGATTTTCTTTTTCAATCCCATGGCCTTTTTCACTTGCGTCATCGCATACTGCCCAAAAGTCTGCCGACACAGCTTAGACAAAACCAACTCAGCTTTGATACGATCGATCAGCGGGTTTTTAAATAAAATTGTTTCCTCAGGACTGAATAACAGCTCCAAAATGTTAGGATTATTCTTCTCCAGCAATTCAAAAAACCGCCCCAACTCATAGTAAACTTCGTCATTGGTCGCATTATTGACCTGTGCCACATAATCCATGGCATAAAACCGGTCTTTTGGAAGGACAAAAACACCTTTGATATCCGTATCGGAAGTCGGCGTCGCCAGCCCATAAGCCCTGGACCCACTGACGCACTCCAGCAACAGCAATCCCTGTCCTTTGATTTCTTCGATTGTCATAATTACCTGTGATGATTCAAATATCTTTATCAAGATCAGGATTTCCATAATAAATGCTGATCGTAAATTTGGATGCTTTCACACATCTCCCATATCAAGTCTGGGGGTCATCCCGTACTTGATACGGGACAATCCCTTTTCTTTGATTTCTTCGATTGTATGATTACCTGTTATGATTCAACTAACACTCACCGCGATCAGGTTTTCATCATAGACCCTGATCATCAACTCTGGGGGGCTCCCCCGGAACAAAACACTCCAAACAACCATCACGTTTGTTTAAATCCGGGGTCGGGCTATCACTTCTACTCCTCCCCCGGATCAAGTCCGGGGGTCCGGGGTATACACCGGGCGGCCGGTGCCATCTATCCCTAGCCTGGGGTGATGTATCCAATCTGCGCTACACAATCAGTGTACAGTTACCTATTGGCAATAGATGAAAGCAAATAATTGCAATCTTACCAATTACGGTATTTCGTCATTAATAATTCCGCATCACAGCCATTAGATAACAGATCAGTGTACATCATTAAAGTTATTATAGGATTACGTCATTTCTAATCAATAATCCATCATCATGCATCACTCATCATAAAAGTTATGCGACAAATCCATCCATTCTGCGGGATACATTCATAACTCACTCCACCCTAACACCTTTCGATAAAAAACGTCCAACTCTTCCAGCCCTACCTTCTCGTGCTTCAGTGTGGCTTTCTCATGCTCGTTATCGGTAAATGTTTGCTCCATCCATTGCTCCAACTCAGCCACTTTTTCAGTCAATAAGTTATTGTCTGATCGCTTCATCAACATCAACTGGTCCAACACCTCACGGGTACTGTCTGACCCCACAAACCTTAGCAAATCATTAAACAGCGTGGGTGGCGGGCTTTGATTGCGCACCACCCACTGCGCAGCGATCAAAGCACGTGCTGCATGCAGGTAAACCTTGACTGTAGGAATGAGCTGCGACACTTCTTCCATGTGGTTTCTGGCCAGTCCGGCATAGTGATAGTACGTAGCAAGTGGATTGAAATACCGCACCATCAACTGACGAGCTTCATCTACGAAGGCCGGTTCAGATACATACCCCACTGGCGACCGCAGCCACTCCATCACCGTAGCATTAGACTTGGCCATGAGCTGCAAAAACTTGCGCACATCCCAGCCATTCAAATCCAACTGCTGATTGACTCCAAAGTTCAGGGAGTCGTTGGGATTTCCAAGCGTCACATAATGATCTCTGTGCTGCAGATAGACAAAACGCACATCATAATCACTCTGCACAGAGTGAAAACCCCATGCACGTGATCCTGCTTCACATGCAAAGAGCACCTTCACCTGGCGCGTTTCCTCTATCTCTTGCAGCTTTTCGAAAATGATATTTTTCATGACTTAAAAATCTCCATAGTTTACTTGCAGACATGCCAGACCCAGTTCGTTTCTCCACATCTCCACCACCTGGTCCCTGTCGTCCAGCACAAACCGGATAAAGTATGTCCCCAGCAATTGCCTTTCCACGATTTCACGTTTGATCACAGCGTCCTTTCTTCTGTCTCCGGTAGTCCGCATCAACAGGAGGTCATAAGGAACTTTATATTTTACCAGCCACTTTTCCGTCTGGTACCGGTGTTCATCCTGTCTCCCGGACAGCAGGATGATTTGATTACCCTGCGCTGCATAGGTCTTGACAATTTCCGCAATGGGCTCGTTCAACAAGTCCTGTTCGCACTTAGATGCATCAAATGGGCTTCTGCCTTTGATAATCGCCAGTGTTCCATCGATGTCACAAACGATAGCCGGTGGCAGGTTTTCATCCTGAGGTTGATAGTTCGGCCCTCTGCCATCCAGCGGATCACCGCCTTTATGGTAGCGGTACATCTCCTTAATGACTTTCTTCCCTACCGGTCGCTTCCGCTTGCTATCACGCGCAATGGCCTCCTCCAGCTCCACTTCAAACTCCTTCACCTCTACCTTCACTTCATGTCCGGTCTTCTTCCGGTGCGTTTCGGCCAGTTGCTTCATTCTGTTGATGTGACGATCAGACAAATTGGTATCATCCACAATCACATGCTTGCCCGCTTCCAGTGCTTCCATCACCAGGATATCCCGCACCTTTTTGGCAAACTTCTCATTGTCTTTGGACAGGTGATAACCGTCAAACATCTCTCTGAGGTCATCACGGTTGATCCGCTTGTACACCCCCGGGTTGTTTTTCACCAGTTGCTTTGCGTAGGTGGATTTTCCTGAAGCAGGGATTCCTCTTAATACTAATATTGTTTTCATTTTAAATCTCTTCTTTGTCTAAATCACTAAATGGTTTTTCATGGACGGGGCGTAGCATTTTCCAGATCACCTGGTCAACCGACTTGCCGTCCAGTAAGTTGAACATCACAGCCGGATATTGGCATGTCTGGAAATACAAAGCCGTCTCCTTCCGTGTCTCAAGTACCTTAAAATCCGCTTTGGCCTTTGCCAGGATTGCATCATAAGCCGAGGTCAACTCAGTACTCTTGGCTTTGACCCATTGGTAAAACTCGTCAGGGACTCTTTCCAGGATTTCATCAAAAGGCTGGCCTTCTTTCAGATATTCCCAAATGCTGATAGAAGAAACACCTGTCAATATCCGGTGAATACGTTGGTATTCGTCAAATTTCACTTTCAGGCGATAGCCGCTGCTATACCTGATCACAAAACCTTCTTTGTTAAAAGTTTCCAGCGATTTGAGCTTGTGAATGTCTTTGATGCCATCATAGCGCTTCACCACTGGAATGCCAATGTCTGCCAATGGCTGTTCCGCTCCTGTTTCACGATCTACGACTGCCAATAATACCAATTCTCTATTTGCGCCATAATCGACTACAATTCTGTTTTCAGGGTAAATGATTTCAAACAGGTAAGTAAAGCGCTTGTCCAGCAACGGAATCGCTGCCTGGTAGGTATCGTGCAACATCCGTGTCGCTACTACAGATTGCTCACTGACAAATGAGCCGCGTGTAGCAATGTAAGGTTCGTCATCAACCCAATACAGGATGCCCAGTGATCCATCCATTTTCTCATACACATCAAACGACTCGGCCGGGATCAACTGATCTTCGTACTCTCCCAGGTTAAAAAACTTGAGAAATGGCCTCGCCACTATCTTACCATCGCCGTCCAGGATCAACCCCCGGCTTTGAATGGTGCAGTCATTCCAAACCCGGTCATACTGAGCCAGTGCCGTGTAGTTGTAGATGAACAAGTCCTGTGTTGGATGCTGCTGCACTTTCACATACTTACCCTCGATCATCTCTGCTAAAAGTTGTGTATTAAAAACCATGATACAAATGAAAGTGCAGTCTACGCAATTTATTTGCGTAGTAAGAATCAAAAATAAAAAATATTAGATTTCTTGTCTACCTCATTCTGCTTAACACAACTAATAGATAGCGATGTCTATTAAGGATGTTATTTGAATGCGTGTAATCATTCTGTCCGGGACATACGCTGTTTACATTAATCTCGAACAGGTGGTCGCCGAAAAACCAAAATAAGAGTAGGCATGAATTTATAATAGATTAACCAATGCAAATTAAGAATGTAACCCCAATCGAAAAGTCTCAATTAGCTGCTATCTACGGTGGGCAGAAAAGATTTGAAGAACTCAGAGTTCCACCTAAGAAGAAGAAAAAGTAATCAGCAGAAACAATTTGAGTAGGTCGGCAAGAAGGAGTCAGATAAGTGTTTCCTGCCGACCTTTATTTCTATCCTATGTTTTGACCATTAAGCCTCTCTTAGCTATCAGCCTACAGCCTATTATTCCACAGACATGTACTCAACAGGTTTATTATGGAGATAGGTAAAAGACTCCTATAAAATCATGCGTATCGGGATCGAGGAAAAGCACTACGCTACCTACTTCCAGCGCTACCTCACAAACCCTGATCTTTGCTTTATCAAATTTTTCCGTTGCTTTAACTGCCTGCACCATCCCATCCTGACCTTCGATGGAGTCAGGATTGAATACGTTCAAGTCTCCTGATCGCATCAGGTAGATTTCATAGATAACGCTGGTTTGTAGGATAAAGTCAGTATCAATAGAGTACTTCTCAAGCAACTCATTGACTGCTTTATTTTGCTGAGGTAAGGATTTTTGATAAATCTTATGAAGGTCGGGATGTTCCAAGTTCAGCAAGTCAAACATTTACATACTTTTCAGAAAGCCCTTGACAGCCTGCCAATAACTTTGAGCATCATCAAATCTATCCCAGAGTGCTCTCGATCCGTGATTACCCTTGGTGTCAGGCAGGAAATATTGATTCCGTCCAGATTTGATGGCACTATTGATGGCCCACCAGCTATCTTTTTCGCCCTTTGCTGACGTAATGAAGGAAGGCACTTTGATATTGGCAGCACTACTGCTGATGTACTTCTTTTCACCAAAATATTCTCCGGGTGAAAAGGAAAGCACCGCGTCAATGTTGTCTGGAAAATCACCAGCATATTTCAATACCAACGCAGAGGAATAAGAGCTACCCCACAGGATGATTTTGGAAGGTTTGTAAGTCTTTTTCGCGTGGGCAACTGTCGCTTCTATATCCTGAAAGGCATCTTTATAGGCAGTACCAGTGCCTGCACTTTTTGCTCTTGCAAATGTTTCATTCTTTACACCGTTCACCTGCCCTCCCGATCGCTGATCGACAGCCAGGCAGCTGTAGCCTAGTTCATTCAATTTGGGTGCAATCTCACGGTATTCTCCTCTACTCCATCCCGCCTGGTGAAACAGTAAGATCATGGTATCACTTCCTTTTACTTCATAGTAATCGGCCGTCACCGTCAAACCATCCTTTGCAGTATATTCAACAGTTTTCTGTGCCTGAAGTACGTTAAAGACAAAAATGCAGGCAGTTAAAAGTAGTAGTTTCTTCATTTTGTGGAGTTTAATATATTCTGATCAAAACAAGAAAAGAGCTGGATTTAGTTCAAAATACGTTCCAGGCACTGTTCAAAGACTCTACCAATGTTAAGTTAACGTTGAAATGACGTATACTATGGCCTTAGATTTTGGCTTAGATCAAGCGGTTCCCCGCCGGGACAAAAGATAACCCATAATATGCGTAGGTTTTGGCTTAACTTAACACCAGTATCCGAAGTTAGAAACTTCAGTGTCATGAGCAGCTTAGAATTCACAGGATTAAGCTGCGCTATGCTAAGCTTAATCCAGAGGACTCTTATTGTCTTGGACCATGTGCACAGACTTTTCAGTTAACGGGTAGCACAGCTAAAGATAGAAAGCAAAAAATCAAAAGTAGAAAAAGCAGGTTTTGTCTTTCGGCATCAGTACAGGTAAATAGATTTGAGCTATTCCATCGGCATGACCTTCCAATAAACCTTCGTCTAAGTCAAATTCTTCGTCTTTCAGGTATAGATGTTCTATCATGATTTTTTGGTTGACAACGTCGAACATCAGCAATGAATCATCACAATATGGAAGGTCTGGATAGGCCCTCAATTCTTCTTCCAAGCCAAATTTTCTCCTCGCATATACATTCCACCAATTGTCTAAAATCTCTTCACAAGCTTCCAATCGAACTGAATCTGACAATAAGGAGCCATCCGTTTTATAAATGACCAATCTGTCGTAAATGTCCAGCTTTCTGAGTTTTGGAAAGGAATAGATCATTCCTTGTCCGTAGTTTGAGATGTAATCTGCCAATGAGTATTCGAAATAACTCACATCATTGAAAGCTGGATTTGCTTTGTTGGTGAGATAGATCACTGAATCTGTATAAAGAAATCTTGCGTCTAAATCAATCAAACTCTTTTTGAGCAATTTATTCAATGGATTAAGGAACAAGGTATCCATGGTCGGGTTTTCACGATGAAGTATATAATACTCCATGTACAACCTTTCAAAATCAACGGTATGCACCACTTTTACCCGCTCCAGGTCATTTTTAAAAGACAGCCAAATCTCACCAAAACAAATGATAATTGTTAAGATGAGTACTACCAGCCACTTACTTTTCATTTATTCCCATTTCAAATATCAATCCTACTTCCTGAATACAGCGCTTTCATCTCATTCTCATAATGATCGTTAAAATCTCGGTCAATATTGCACCTCTCCTGAAAATAATTTGAAAATCTCAGATACATCCGGGAGCTCGGGAAGGTAGTAAGGGAGCAATTAAAAAGACCTATCAACTTCTAAAGCTGATAGGTCTTTCTTCAAGTGAACTTGCTGTGTGAGCAGCGGATTATATTGGTTGGCATAGCTACATAGCTATTATTGACGCCTTGTGTGAGAAGCGACGCTTTGGCAGAGCTAGACTTCCCCTTCAAATAAATAAACCCTTAACTTCTCTTCGTTTTCCAGGCAATCGATTAACGCCTCAATTATTTCTTTTTTCAACAATTCATCTATAAGATCATTTTTACCTTTTTCCTGTATCAAATTTCCATATACAACTAGATCCACTTTACCCTCAAAGGACATTTCGGATGCTACCGAGTAGATCTTACCTTGATAATTAAACCTTAGGCCTCCTCTACCTTCAAATTTTACTTTCTTTTTCCTGAACAATCCAAACATCATCTTTAAAATATAAAAAAAAATTGATATTGAGTTTGATTTACTTGGAGCATAGCCCTCTCTGTACGCAAATATAGACTAGGGGGTGTTAATAACCTTGGTGCTATAAATACAGGTGTCATTCCCCTAGCACCGGACGCAAAACTTTTTGATGCCATCCGCCAAAATGGCTGCATAAATCGTTGTGATGTTACATTAGTTAGCGTAGTCAAAGCGCGTCTCGCTACTGTCATTTCTAAGGTTATTGCACCATTTGCCACTGCATATGCAGTAGCTTCTGCTCCAGCGACAGCGATACCTCCTCTACTCCAAAGCACTCTATTTGTACCTCCAAACAATAATCTCTGAGTCGCCCAGCCTGTTCCTTTCCAAGCTAGTCCTGCGACCTTACCCCATGGAACTGCCCACAATGAGTCATTAAATAAACTATTTAATCCATTAGCATTGCCTCCAATATTTGTAAGAACTTCCCAAGCAATATGGCCGAAAGCGTTTCCCTTTCGATCAACCTGATAACTAAACCTATAAGTTATTAACCAATTCGGTCGATTATTAGTAAGAGTTACTTCTTCATTCAGAGTATGAGTTATGTTAACATTACCTGAAAACCAGCCAGAAGTCTCTGCACCCAGTCTTTTTGCACTTCGTATCTCTTGCCTTTGAGCTGAGGTAGAATCAAATGCTCCAAATACCCAAGCACCATCAGGATCAACCCCATTTACAGGATTATTCCCCATCCCATTATAAGGTGAAGCAAACTGCCGTGCCAGGTCCATACTTAACCACTTACCAATTTCAGCATCATACTTCCGCAACTCTAAATGATTCCAGGCTACGCGCCCCGCCCAGTCTCCTCATCTTACTCTGCAAAATTTACCGGGTCCGCCCAGGATTGTAGCAATATTTACCGCGCTCAGCAGCATTGCCCTCTCGCATCACGGATCCGAAAGGATAGTAGTCTGCGTAATAAGTGACGGCTTTGGTATTCAGACTCATTTTGGCTCTAACAACTAGGCGTCCCCATTGCCTAGATGATCCTTTAATTCAAAAGACAAATCGTCCGTTTCCACCACTTTGATATTGCCACAATCCCAGCCTTGAGCTGCCATAGACAGGTCAGTTCCACTGCGGGTATCACAAAGGTTAGCCCCATCTTACGAGTAAGAACTTCCGCTTGTACAGCCCGACCTACCTCACGAATATACGTAGAAAGTAGCTGTCCTGATGCCTAATTAGAGCTTTAGGGACGTAAAGAACAAAACCTGACATCAAAGAAAAAGTATTTTACATCATTCATATCAGTATACGCGATACATAAACAAAATAGGCTTATAGACTGTAAAAAGAAAGACCTATCAGCTTTAAAAGTTGATAGGTCTTTCTTCATGTAAATTTGCTAGGAAAGCAAGGGAAGTATCTAAGAACGTCACCGGAAGCTACGCTTAGTTTGAGCTAGAATATTTGTTGAAAAAGCTTTTGAATACTTCCAGCCATTGTGAATACGATGAATGCTAAAATCAAAATGATGGCCCCTTTTCTTCTCTTATATTTTATCTTTTTCAGGCCTTTAACTACTTCTGGTGAAGGATTATTCTTTATGTGATAATTGATCTCTCTCAATGTTGGCATCCCTCCAGCTTTGTACTTATTCCGGTTTTTCTTAAATAATTCATGCTCTACAAAATATTTGTAGGACCCAACTGTATTCAATATCCAAATTCCGTAAAAAAACAACAACAAGAATAAACCTATAAGAAAATGAAATACTGTCATATTGTTTAGTTATTGCAAACCTCTTCACAATCAGAATTGATCCTAGTCGCCTCGTCGATCAACTGCTTTTCTAAGGCGAGTAAAGCTGCTTTAAATGAACTTGGGTCTATCGAATCAATAATATCAGGATCTGACACTTTCAAAAAATCTAAGAACGAATCTACTATTTCACTTGTTGACATAACACCTATGATGTTTGTGTATGTTCCTTCAGAATAAAAACCCCCTCCTGCTCCTACAGTTAATGGTGCAATTGGTATGCCCAATGTCACGCCAAGCCCACCAAAGCCACCGTTGTCCTTTATAGGTGCATTGATCTCAACAGCACCATTAATACCTCCACCGAAAAAACCCGCTGTTGCATAAGCACCAGCTGAATATCCCAAACCACTGAAACTGTCAAAGCCTTTAGGAGCGTATAACAAGCCTCCAGACAATCCCCCAGTGACACCAAGATTAATGCCCACACCTAAAGATTTACTATCATAAAGCGCCCAGTGAACCTCACCATTTTCGTATACACCTGCTAGACCTACAGCCTGCGCCATGGTAATCATAAACGATCCCCTTCCTTCCCATTGGATAAAAGCTACCAGCGGAAATGGTTCTCCCCCATCTGGATCAACAAAATACACAGGATTATTTGCATAACCTATATATGGGCTAAAACCGACCCTCTTAGGATCCACACTCAACCACTTACCAACGATCGGATCATACTCCCTCAATTCAAAATGATTCCAACCAGTCTCTTCATCTTTCTCCGCAAAGTCACCTTGATAACCATACTTGCCTCGCTCGGCAGCATTGCCTTCCTGCATGACAGATCCGAAAGGGTAATAGTCTGCATAGTAAGTGACTGCCTTCGTATTCAGACTCATTTTGGCTCTTACATTGCCCAGATGATCTTTTAACTCGAAGGACAAATCATCATTTCCGCTACTTTGATGTTGCCACAATCCCAGCCTTGAGCTGCCATAGACAGGGGTTTCTTCCTGCGTGTAAGCACTTTCGCCTACTTCACGAATATACGTAGAAAGCAGCTGTCCTGATGCATCTCTTACATAGATTGTTTCTTTACCACCCGCTTCATAGTCCTTTTTCCTGATCCGGAAGCCTTTGTCATCATAGCCATAGGCAAGCTTGATGGCATCAGTCGCGCCAAACACCTCCTCTACTTTCCCTGAAACACTGTAGACAGGCTTGAGCGTTGGACCATTGATCAAGACCTGGCTGGTCATTTGTCCAATGGCATCGTAGGTATATGAAGTAGCATAGTTACCAACCGATGTCAATTGATTGGTATTGGCTTTATCATATCGATGATCTAAATCATGCAAGACTACACCTGTGCCATTGTACCTTCTCAGGCTTTCGATATTCCCATTGGGATCATAGACAAGGTTGTTCACCTTGAAATTATTAGTCCCATTTTGAGAAGCCGATAATAGTTGATTTTGATGGTCATAAGTGTACCGGAAGGTAGTATTGGGTAAGTAGCTGCCCGTATGAGATTTTACCTTTCTCGTTAAACGGGCAATATTACCATCAAATGAACCTTCCGTAGTACTGGTGATGGCACCACTGAATGCACTGGTGCGTGACCTGCTGTCATAATCATCTTTGAAGTAATGGAAGGCCTGTGCAAAAGCGTCTGGCTGAAAATTAGATTGATCGGCTGTATTTCCAGGGTCATTGATGGACTTCAACCAACCTTGAATGGTATAATAATAATCAATACCCTGCACATCAAATGCCAGTTCTACCCGCTTCAACGGGCCATGCAAGTAGTACTCATACCTGGCTTTCTCCTGCGATTGTGAAGTAATAGGCACATCATCGGCATAAACTGCTGAGAGACGATTATCAGCATCATAGGTGTATGAATGATAAAACGCATCGGACTTGCCTTCCTGATATTTGACCTGCTTTACATTCCCGATAAAATCATATGTATACTCCACGACCTTCGGAGCATCAAAGATCCACTTGTACCAGGTGGCTACCCACTTTACACGCCCTAACTCATCATAACTATACCACGTCTTAGCATCTTCACTTTCAGTGTATGAGACAGCACCATAAGTATAGTCCTGATCGCCAGGTAAACTAAAGTTGGGCGTTGAAATACTGGAATTAGTTCCCCCTTCTGCCACAAAAGGTCTTCCTGCTGTATCAAATGGTCCGACGATGGTTATAGAGCCATTCATTGGTACAGTCACATGGCTTTGCGCATCATTGTACTCTGTAATCACCACATTGACAGGATCTTGTTGATTGGTAAATGAGGTTTCATCTGAATCTGGGAGGTCATAGAAGGTTTTTACCCAGTCTTTACGATCGCCAATGGTCAGGTTCAATCCTCCATCGTTAGCTATATCGTCAACAATGCCATCAAGATTACTGTCGAAGTCAAAATTGCTACCGATGTACTCACCAGATTCTACTGGTCTCACCATGTCATCGTAATTGGTATAGGAAAAATGACCACTCTCCCGCTGTAGCGCATTTTGTGAAAAACGGATACTTCCGTCAGTTCTGTACTTGTACTTTGCGATCCCTGCGTCCGGTTCTTTACTAGCAAGTAACCTTCCCTCAAAATCGTAATCATAGTAGGTGGCAAAAGGTAGGGTCACATCACCCACTTCATCCGGGGTCCATTGCACCTGATCTGCCGTTAAGCTGCCGATATTTGATATAAGCCAATCAACACCTCTGGGTGGTACAGAGAGTATCATTCTACCCCTGTTGTCATAGAAGTTAAAGGACATGTTATAGTACGTGAAACTATAATTAATAGAGGTACAGCCTTCACATCGGTAGTATCCTCTATTTAACTGACTTGAAGTCTCCACGGCATTGGTGAGCAAATTTCGGATGCTCCCCCCAGTATAATTCACGGAAGTAGCTGCTGGTACATGAAAATCAAACGCACTGACTGCAGTGACATTAGCATCATAGCTAATTTGATGACCAACGTCCATACTCCCATCCAGGTATCCGTAGCCACTGGCAAGCACCTGCTCATTGCCATCCATGTAGCTTACCACTTCATTCCCATTAGCATCTGTACTCACTGTTTTGACAAACTGCCAGTCATAATCGGCGATAGTTTGATCAAACAATAGCTCCCTTACCTTTTTATAATATTGATTCAGGTCATTTAACACCGGGAAAGCCTTGCCTGATACCTTGCGATTATTATTCTCATGAAAAACATCGCCAGGACCAGTACTTCGTTTCACCTCCCCAGTGCCATCGTTGTAAAACTCTGTTCTGGAAAAAGGATATTTACTAACCGCGGTATGTGGTTCAAGGGTGTTATTATTACTGTAATACCACCCTACTGTACCCTCTTTTCCATTATCCACAGCATCAGGAGTTGACTGAGCGATGTGGTCATTGTTGTACTCTTCGTTGTTAACAGTAATGAAACCTTTTTTAAATGACATCTGCGTCTCACCTGTTGGTGCCGGAAGGGTTTCAAGCGCTACTCTGTCATACTGATCATAAACAGGCTGCGTAGCCATCGCTTTATTCTCAGTCATGTTCTTACTTTGCGATTGCAACAATTTACCCCTTGTATCAAAATACGTTTTGCCAGATGAAAGCGTCACTTGCTGTCCATTGATGTAGGTAAATGTTTTGGCCTCTACCCTGTTGTACAATTTGTCAGGTATAGGACCTACAAAAAAAGTAGCATCAGAACCATCACTCCTTTGAGCACTGGATATTTGACAGGTATAGTTACCATCCGAGACGTCTACTGGGATATTAAAGGATTGACTAAGCTGTGCTACACCATCATCGTCAACGACTATCTGAGCCGGTGAAGTGACGTTTCCTAAGAAATATGAAGTTCCAGAACCACTCAGTGAAAAGGTAAATGTCTCTGCACCATCCTCTTTCCAGTGCCATACAATTTCAATAGGGCGATCTTGTGTAAAGTACTCGCCACCATTTGGAGTCACTACTTCCAGGTAATCTGCAGGTATTGGAGGTGGATCCGATGATTGTCCGTCATCAATACTAAAAACCCCTGAGGTCATTGTATTGCCACCATCGGAGGGGATGACCCTAATGGAGTAGTCATTCCCCGGTGTAACGTTAGGAACAGTCCATAGCATTACACGAACTCCTTGTGCATCAGGAGCGGTAGGTCCTGAGGGTTCCGAACTAATCAACTGCCCGCCCTTTCTCAGCTCAATGGTAAATGTGAGTGCACTTGCACTAAAATATACCCAGTCAATAGAAGATAAATCTCCCCATTGTAATTGATCTCCTGACGCAGGTTTGGTCACCTGGCCATGTATAGGCTGCATAAACAAACCGATTATGCAGACTATTAAAAATAATCCTTTTTTCATTGTTGATAGCAGTTTTAGTTTTGATTGATGTATTTGATGGTGTTTTCGCTAACCTTCTTCTTTCCATATTGGAATGACTCGGTCCAAACTGACTTTAGTCTACCCATTTCATCGTACTCATAATGAGTAGATAAGTTATTAGCATTGATGACATCAGAAAGTTCACCCCATTGATTATATGCATAGCCGGTAAATCCAGCATCTGCAGGCTTCACAAGAAAATCATCCAATTTGATAGACTGCGTGCCTGCTTTTACCTCAAAATTCGCTTTGGTCACATTGGAGGCCAGCTTTACTTTTGCCCTTATTTGATACCAATTACCCACCTGACCAAGGGTTTCAGCCGGCAGCACCAAACCTGCAGTATTCCCATTGATGGTATAGACTATCTTAGTTTGATCAGGCTTGGTAGTCCAACAGCTTATCAAATAAGTCGCACCCTGTTTCACATCAGTTGCCTCAAAAGAGAATCCTTTTTGGTTGGCATTTACATCAAGTGCATATTGTCCACGATGAGGACTACTACTAGAAACAGTCCCTTCTCCAATCAACACACCACCTCCAAAAGCATTGCCTAGAGGAGCATCTTCAGCACCTGAATAGGCATAAGCATTGTAGCGTACATTGGTAGCAGCACTGTAGACGCGCTGCAAGTCAATGTCAAACTTGGTAGTCGCATAATTGCCATTGATGTCTTTCGCCTCCAGTACATGTGAATTCACATCGAATAATGTCCCTTCCCCACTTTTTCGCCAACTGCTACTATTCACAACATTGGATACTTTGAAATCAACATCAATGTTCGTATTTGATTGTGTACCATCTGGGTTAATTGTACCATCACCAATGAATGAATAACTTGAGCGTTTACGGTAAAGTCCATCATCTGACTGTGTAAGTACACCCGTTGGAGACATCACTTTATTACCGAGATCCTTCCAGGTTTGCAGAGAAGCTCCAAGCAAAGATTCCTTGTGGTTATTCCAATCTTCCACATTTACATCAAAATCATCTGTGATTTTGAAGGTAAAAGAAGCTCCTTCCTGCGTAAGCATATTTCGATTTTCATTGAACATACTGCCAATTCCCATTTCAGGATAAGCAGCACTATTCGTTGTTTGCAAGCGAAAAGCGGGTACAGTCTTCGTTACGAACTTTTCACCATAGCCATCTTCAGAATAATGCTCTGTAGCGTCGCCACTGAAGAAGTCATAGGCCAGCGTTCTTTCAAACATGGTGACGCCACTCCTCAGATCCTCTGTGATCGTTCCCAGCACTAAACCAGGATACTTTGTGTATTTGGTAGTTACATTATGCAGTGTCACAGAGGGTGCTTTCCTGATAATCCTTGCATCCAGAGTAGTTGTTTCTATCACTCCCTGGCCATTGACCTCATTACCCAAAGCAGTGGGATACTGCGCAGCATAAGTACCAGCCAACGAGCCTGAACCAACATTATCCTGCATCACGTCATCTAGTGTGATGGTACTGGTTGTACCGATGAGTCGGTCACTATGGTCATATCTGGAAGTCTTCAGTAATGTACCTTCTTGCACACCGTAGGAGGTCAGGGTAACCTGTTTATCCTCACCATCTTCTACTGTTAGCCCCCTGTAAGTCCCTGTGCCTGTCAATGCCGTTGTATTGTAGGCAATCTGATATTTTTCAGGATGGAAAGTCTCAAACTCATAAACTACATATCCTGGCATATTCTTGGCAATGCCAGCTGTAACAAATTGGTTTTGAACAGTTACTTGACCATAGATCGCACCAGGAGCCGGATAGATAGCAGATTTCGCAAAAAGATCAAAAATGGGAGCATTGAGTAGCTTTCTAAAATCATTACTCTTTTGCGTCTTACGATTCTCATCGTGGTAGTGTGCGTTACTCGGATAGTTAAATTGTACGTTGTCTAAACTATAGGGGGTGTATGGCGATACACCACTCGTCTCACCATTATCAGCGTATTGATATTGCGTCACCGAAGCATCATCGGTCACCGGATCAAGTATAAACAGACTTTTAACCCGGAGACCTCCACCTTTCAGCGTATTCTGATTTCCGTAAGAGATCAGGTTTCCTGCAATAAAATCGACATTGGATTTTAAACCACTACCGTTGAACCAATTAGTGGCGTTCAGCCAGGCATTTTGATTTAAAATATCTATGTAATTAGATGAAATTCCTACCACTTTGGAACCCGTTATATCCCGATCGTCCACGGAACCTGCACCCCACGCATCAGGTGCCATAAATTCTGCCTGAAATGAATCATCTCCTTCGGGATTCACAAACCTTCGGCTAAAATAGAGTGCAATGTCTACGATGTCATTGACTTCAAGCCCTAAGCTATTAATTTGCTCAGGAGGTGCAAAAAGTCTCAAACGACCACTGGTAGTAAGTCGGCTTACATTTGTCAAATTCAATTGTCCAGAGCGGTCATCTACCTGCGCAATGTAATCATCGGACTCATAGTCGATCTTAATCTCTGAACCCATTTGATTTTTAATGGTCCTTAAACTCCACACGTCCGTTGACTTGGCAGAGATATCCGTCACTGCACTACCCATGTTCTGATTTTGCTGAAAATCATATTCATTAAAATCAGATTTAAACATTCCCCAAAGATCTTTGTAACCTTGGACATAGGGCGGATTCTTGGTAAGCGTATATTCAATAGAAACAGGTTGTGTTGTTTCCAGATCACCTTGAATTTTTCTGACGCTGGTACCATTCTCCATCACCACAAAATAGGAGAGTTCACTGGAACCTGTTGGCCTTACTTTGATGATATCCCCGGCAGACAAAAGAACACCTTGAAGTTGATTTAAATGCATTGTTGCATTTCGATAATCTTCAGGCAGATCATACTCAAACTTGACTGGGGGCAGTATAGAAGCTGACGATCCCTTACCGAAATATTCTATTTGTTTGAGGGTCAATTTTCCACCTAGCGCATAGGAATTTGGATTTAAGTAGGGATTGTCTCTGGCCACCAGATCGAAGTCGAAACTATTTGGTGATAAAGGCGCAAGGCTTTCATCAGTAGTTAAAGATATCTTGCGGATAAAACCATTTTCTAACGCTGCAGGAAGATCATTTACATCCAGTACATTATCTTCCAAATGGGCATTGAAACGAACTGCATTGTCAGGGCATGATGGAGAGTTACCCACTTCTATCCATTGATAGGTATAATCCTGCTCATAACCGCTACCAGAGGCCTTGTCGAGATTAACCTGCGCTAAAGCCTCATTGTCAAACAAATAAATGTCTTTCAATTTAAGCTGACTGACTGGTCTTGCTGTATAGTTAATATTAGATTCATGTACATCATCTAATGGTGAGATTATCTTCTTGCACTCACAATCAAGGCTTCTTGGGATAAATCCACCATCTCTCGCCTCGTCTGTGAGCAATTCAATTTCCTTTCTTTCTCCATCTACTTCACGAGTTCCAATGTCTTTAAGGTATTCAATGCTACTCTTTCCGTCTTTTCTAATTTCCTTGACAAACAGCGCGGTATGTGTTTTGGTCTTGATCGCATCTAAATAGTAGATTTCTTTCTTTCCTTGACTGAAATTTTGAAAATTTGTATCCAAATCACGGTTCATGTCATTTCCAGGTGTTCTCCATATGTATTGGTCCGTCCATTTACCATATTCAAAAGATACCCAATAACCATAATCACTTTCATCAAAGCCTGGTGTCCCATTGTCTACATAGTCAGGACCAGTTACTGCGGTAAGGTGCCATAAATAAGCATATTGTCCCTTATTATAGGATTCATTGAAAGCTGTCCCCTGAGGTTTCACTATATTTTCTGAATACCTATATTCTTCAAAGTTGTAGGCAGGCAGCGCATAATGGTATTTTACACCTGAGGCATTGGTAGCTACAAAACCGCCTATTTGCTTATCTGGAGCTAGACTGCGATTAAAATCACCGGATTCATAATTGATAAACCCAGTGAGACCTATTTTGGGATTATTCGCTGTAATTTCCTCGTTAGTGAGATACTCGATCTGATTACGTCCGTACAAATGATGCCCATTGTATCCGGCGAACATGTCATCCCCACTTTCGATAGTGGCATTTGACATATCAATAGAAGAAAGCCCCGATGATTGCCAGTTAACTTGAAATGCAGGTTCATTCAAGATGAATTTGTTAGAAAAAGCATCTTTTACTCTAAACTGCGGCTTTCTGGCATCAAAACCTGGCTGTAAATTGTAATATCGATCCAGTCCATCAGGTTGATTTCTATTGACGATGTAATTGTATTGAGCGAAAGGCTCAATAGCACCACCTATTCCCTGCCCCAGCATCATGTAATTGTCGTAAGATGGAAGAGCTCCTCCTGTTGCGTAGTTTGCATCAGTTTCAGTTACATTTTCCCCATCAAGTAATCTCAGAACATCGAAATCATGGTCGTCAAAATACTCATCATTGTAAGCAGCAGATGGCATGTAAAGACTCCCATTTACCTCCGCTGCATCCACATCATCTGTCCAGTATCTGGTATACTTTTTTCCAATTGACAGAGATACGATGGGAGCAAAGGGTATCGGAATATCAATATTCCTGCTATATGTAAAAGATCTGGAACCGTCTGATCCATTGTTTGAAATAAAGGATGAATATCCAATGCCATTTGCAGAATAACCGCCGGACCCAGAGGAGGAGATGCTCGCTCCAAACAAAGATTTTTGTCCTTTATCGTCTTTACTGTTAATTCCAGCATTGAAGCCTACCTGAGCGCCACCGCTACTGATGGAAAGACCGACTCCCCCATTTGCAAACCCAGTACCCGATTTGTTACTGATGGTGGTCCCTAATCCTATCCTGCCACTCCCAAAGCCTTGGCCATAACCATTCCGTCCAAAGGTGACTCCTGCATTTAAAGCACCGGCACCGGCTGATAGCCCAGCACTCCATCCGATGCCTCTGCCTTTATAAGTATCTTGCGAAAGATCCATGCTGGCAGTAACAGTTGCCACATTTGCCAATCCAACTGAGAGACCAACCGATTTGGTTTTTATTTCGCCACCTTCCCAAAAAAGCCTGGTAAAGCCTTCAATATCCTTGAAGTCATCAGGGTATCCGTTGACGTTCCGGGTAATTGCTCCAGGGTTCAAGGTCCAACCTAATCCCACCCATGATGCTTCTTCTTCTGGTAAGATCCCTGCATGATAGGAAAGTGACAAAGGATATCCCCCAGCTGGCCCGGGTACTTCCAGCAAAGGTAAATTATAGTTAAAATCTCCAGTTGGCATCTCTACCATATCCGTAGTATCCACCGGTTCAAAACTGGTGTATTCCGGCGCAGTGGGGCCGGATGTGAGAGCAAGGGCCACCGTTGGCCCAAAAATGTAGCATACCGTATTCAGGAACAGAAAGGCTGCTATCGGTTTAATGAATTTTCTAATTTTAAACATTAGATACTAGATGTTAGATGTTAGACTTTAGATACTAGATAAAAGACAAAAGATCAAAGATTAGAGATCGAGTCGCGTAGATCGAGTCACGTAGACCGGATCGCGCAATGTAGTAGGCGTATACTACTGGCAATGCGTCCCGGGCAAAATCTTCTTTCAGTAAAATGAAGACCTCTTTTATCGTATATTTTGAATGTTGTATGATAGTAAAAGACACTTTTCCTGTATGCTACAAGAGAAATGTTACTCAGATACTTGTTTTCTTAGACCGGCTTAGTCCAATCAGATAGTTTTCCGGCTATTTCACAGAAAGCTTTTTACTTGATTTTGATGATTCAAATGGTAATTGCGGTACATTTTCCAGATCGGAAACCTGAAATCGAAATCTTTGATCGCCTGCATGCAAGCCAAACTCGTTCAGATTGAAGGAAACCCACTCCTGCTCTTTCAGCTTTTCTTTGTTGAATGCGAACATCAAAGAGGTTTGCTTTGCCATGCCAAATGTACGTGGATAGGTATAGTCAGCCACAGGAATAGTGTCCTGACTTGCGGTGGTCAACGTCACATAATCACCCATTCTGAAGGATAATGTTTGCAAGGCTTCACTGAAAACCGCCTGATCACTTGCTGTTCCATACAGCACATCCCGATCACCAGCTTTCATCTGCAGAGTGAAATATACATAGTTCCCATACCGCTTTCGTAAGCTTTCCAACGCTTCTGTATCCACCTGCTCATCACCAAGCGTTTGGGCTACCAGAAGATCTGTGGGCCGATAAGTCACTGTAAAATCCAGGCCACCTGATGCTGTTTGCTTCGTCACTTCGTTGGATGGATCGGCAACATAGGCCTGTAATTCCTGCTCGTTCCGGGGTTGTGAGGCACATGCACTGAATAACCACGCTGCCATCGACATCACCCCAAAAATGCGGAAATGAATGAATAGTCTCTTCATTGTAATCACTTCTGTAATTTAACCGCCAATGTAATGTTGATTCAACGCTTCAATTACCTCATCAGTGATATCAAGTCCATCCTGGGCATAGATGATGTTGCCAGATGCATTGGCACCCATGATGACTTTATAACTGTTTTGCTTACCGTAGTCCGTGAGAAATGCATTCACCTTCGTCAGCACCTCTTCTGTCATACGGGCATCTTCTTCTGCAGACTGCTGCTGAATGGCCAACTGATAATTTTGGAGTTGCTTTTGTTTCGTCTTAATGAGCTCCTGAGACAGTTGCTTTTCCTTTTTACTCAAGCTGGCACTCTCCTTTTCATAGTTTTTGATCGCCACCTGCACATCGCTCATCAGCGTATCAATATTAGCTTTCCAGGCCATGCTTTTCCGCTCAAACGCTTGTCTTGCATCTTTCATGCCCTGATAATTATCCAATAGCCGGGCATTGTCAATGTAAACAATTTCTTGTTTGTCAGCGAAGAATGGATAAGAGAAAGAAAACACCTGAAATGCGATGATGAATGACAAGGCAATCAGGACAATCTTTGGTTGTAAAACTTTTTTGGTCATTGTACTAACGGTTTAATTTTTTAAAAACTAAATGTTGATAGATTCCTTCAAACTACATCGTCTGAGAGCACCTTTAAATAGATCAAATTACTTCCCTGACAAAAACAAGACTGCTTGCCTTACCTGAAAGTTCTCTTAATTAAAATTATATGATTCCTGAGTTTGTGATACTCATGATGTTCTTACTTTATGGTTTAATTTTTACAGAACAATGTGGAACAAAGATAGTAAATGACACCAAAACTGCAAGGAATTTCCTTTAATCAAACAAGCTTCCAGGTCATGGTAACCCTTCGGAACCTGATTGATCTCAATGACTGATTGTGGCCAGCTGAATTTCAAAACAAGTACACAACGGCCAATACAAGACACTGATTTACAATTACCTGTAAAGCATCAAAGGAAGCATTACTAAAGCGCAATAAACATAAAAGCTGACTTGTTTTAAAGGCTATATTACATCATCTAAAAATTTATCAATCGAATTTAAAAATAGTCTCTAAAGTACGATGAGTTGCTACTCAATTACTGTCGATTTTCAATGGGACGATATCAAAATCTATCAGTAATTTGATATGCCGTCCTTTATGATATTCATCTGAAAAGCGCTGGAAATCTTTACAATGAGCGTGCGCAATATGCCTTGTTCTTCTGATAGAAAAATGATCCGTCATCCAACAGTCTCAATGAACGTCAAAACCGCCCGCCGGTGCAGTTTTTATATGCTTAGGAACTGGTTTATCAAGGTATATTTCACTGATATTCGGATTGATTTGAGAAAACCTGACGTAATAGCGACCATCCGGTACTATCGCATCGTGTTGATACAATGACGAGCCTTTGTATTTTATCTCATTCACTTCATACTCATACCAGATATGCTTTCCTCCCTTCGCGCTGCTGTAAAATGACACAGTTGTTCCTATTGTATACCGACCGTACTTTGCCAGTTCATGGTTTTCTCTGATGGCTGTATAGACACCATATGCGATGAGAGGGACAAGGAAGAGTAACCAGAGATATTTCCTATTTTCTTTTGACATGGTCTACATTTTCCCGATTTAGGACATACTACATCCAGCGCTTAAATTTCACCAATACCTTCACGTAAAACCTTTTCGTTTTCTATTTGCACCACCATTTGGCGTTTATAGAGGGTAGGTAAAGGTAAAACTTTGTAAGTGGAAAGCAGGCATCCAAAGGTATCCCAATCTTGAAAAGACAACATTCAGCGGTTTGAATGCAAACATCAGAAAACGCTCTCCCCATCTTTGGAAAATACATCGGCTTCGCCAAGTCCGAAGCCGGAAAAAGGAACAACCAGATTAATCACAAACAACTCATTTACAAATACTTACAATCAATTCACGAAATACTTATCCTAATAGCATTGCAATGAAGAGGGTTCAAAATAGTTTTATTTACCTTGAAGCCATTTAATCAAATCAACATCAAAAATCACCCTTCTTCTCATAGGATAAAAAAGCAATAGAAAATTAAATCATCCATATTCTCCACTTCCGATACCGAAAACCGGTAATTAATATTGCTTGAATCATTTTTATCAATAAGTACCTTTATTTACTTTTGATAACAAATAATTGAAGAAATGTAACCAACTATTTCTTCTTGAACATCTATGCTAATTACCTACCGGAAAAACTAAACCTGGATTTCCAACGATCGACGCCATAAAACTAAACTTATTCATGAATCACAAAATCAAAAGAAACGTCTTATTGGTGGGTAGCCTGCCATTTGAAGACGAACACACTGCAATGAATCTCTCAATGGATATTTTGAGAGACAAACTACACTCCATCCCCGACGGAGAAGTGGGAGAGAAATCGGAAAGGTATCCAATGGGTCATCGTACCGCCTGGATTCAGTCAATTATTGACTTGTGCGAAGAAGACACAGATAGCTGGAAGGTCATCAAGCAAGGAGAAAGAAACGAAAAGGGCTTACCTGTCAGCTACGAGAAGGTAATAAAGCTCCACCCAAAGCTTCCACCTAACAAAATGCTGGAGAAACTAGACTTTAAATGGGTAGAATACTTTAAAAGAAGCTATCCGATATTCAAAAAGTTACGGCAGGAAAAACAGCAAGATTCTTTGAAGTTTCAGGTGGGCCTCCCCACTGGACTGGTCATTGCTATGACGATGATGAAGCCCCTCACAGCGATACGTTATGCAGCTGTTTTCAATCAAAGAATTGCCTATGAAGCCAATGAAATCCTAAAACTGGCAGACCCGGGAGATGTCGTCTTTCAGATAGAAGTTCCCGGAGAGCTGGCCATGGCCTACAAACTGCCTAAGTTTCTGGTATCATTATCGGTACAGACCATCATTGGGCTGGCCAACAAGATCAACGTAGCGCCTTCATTTGGTATTCATATTTGCTTTGGAGATCTCAACAATGAAGCACTCACCCAGGCAAAGACACTGAACAAAATGGTCCATTTCACCAATAAGTTAGTCCAAAAATGGCCAGCTACTCATCAACTTGATTACATTCATTTTCCACTGGCAGAAGCGTCTGATCCACCTCCGATGGACGCAGCGTACTACAAAGTGTTGAAAAACATCAATATGCCAGATGGCGCCCGCTTCATAGCAGGTTTTATACACGAAAAACGCACCTATGAAGAACATAAGGTAATCTTAGAAACTCTTGAAAATACAAGAGGACACCGCGTAGACGTCGCATGCTCTTGCGGACTGGGAAGGAGAACGCCAGAAGTGGCCATGGAGCTAATCAAATTATCGAGTGATCTTACACACGTTTGATCTGGTAGTAACATGATGAGCAGCCCTGCTTTTTGGAGCGATCCAGGGAGCAGGGTCATTTTTATACCATCCGCTTTTAGATGTAAACCGTTTCATTACTGCAATAACAATTACGCAATTATGGTAGGAAACACCTACATCACCTTATAAACTTTGATCGGGTGCTCCATACCCTTCAATTTCGTCTCAAAAACCTCGCTTTCTTTCAACTCATCATCGCCTAATTCATCAGCAACTGTTTCGGAGATCAACAGCTGAGAAGCATATTGCTTATTGAGTTGCTCGATCCTTGCCGCAGTAATGACCGTGGTGCCTGTAATAGAATATTGCTTGCGCACATCCGTACCTACATTACCGGCGACTACCTCTCCTGCGTGAAGCCCAATCCCAATACGTGTGGATGGAATCGCTGCCGAGGCACTTCTTTCATTGACCTCTTTCACGATCTCAACAGCTGCCTGATAAGCGTTACGTACGTCGCTGTCATAGGAAACCGGAGCGCCAAATGTAGCCATAAACCCATCACCCATGAACTGATTGATTACCCCATGGTAACGCGTCACAATCTCGATCATAAACCCGAAAACATCATTTTGATAGGCAATTACTTCCGCAGGGGTACGGCTGCTGGCAAACGGTGTAAAATCCCTGATATCCAGAAACATAATGCACACATATTTCTGGACATGTTGTCCAACTGCCTCCTCGCCAATCAATGCCTCAGCAATGTCCTGTGACACTTGCTGTCCCAGCAACTTCTTGACATTGAGTTCTGCAGCGACGAGCTGTTTACGTGTCTCATCCAGCCTGTCATAGGTAATACTGAGGTCTTTATGCGCTTTTCTCTTTGAGGTAAACAACCACCAAAACACTGCCGCCAGCATCAGCAAAACCAAGACTCCGGCTATGAGGCCGTTGCGAAACTGAGCCTGTCGCCGCAGTTCTTCGGCACGCTGTACCAACTCTACCTCATTCAGCTCATTTTCCTGCGCCAGGAGCATCAGTTCCGTGGATTGACTCAATAACCTGATGGAATCGATCTCCCGTTGCTTCTTGCGTTCCAAAAAACTCAATCGCAGATTCTGGTACTTTTCATAATATTGAATGTATTGCTCCACGTCTTGCCGATTGCGGGATTCATTCGCCAGCCGTTCAAAATTTGCCATTGACTTCATCAACTCCTCATCCGTACCCATCGTATCAAAGGACATGACAGGACGCATGGCAATGACATCTTTCACCACCTGCTCCAAAGCTTCCTGAGAAGATTTCATGGCAGTGGTATCCTGTAGTTTATCAAAGGTTTTGGCAGACATCTGATAGTAGGCAGCAGCAGACTCCGTTTTGCCCTGGAGTTGATACAGTGCTGCGATTTTCACCTGTAACCGGGCAATCTGCTCAGCATCTCCCACATTTCGCGATAGATTGATCGCTTTCTCATATTGCTCAATGGCACGGCTATATTGCTTCAACTGCTCCGACTTCTTCGCCAAAGCGATGACCGAACTCAGTTTCAGGTTGGCCGTACTACCGGCGATCTTTTCGTTCAATTTCAGTGGTTTGATGGTCTTCCCCAATATGCCTCGTTCCTTGACCTTTCCTGCAATGTCACGCAATTGATTGTCCAGCCTTACCTGTGCAATACTGTCGCCCAAAAGCTCAGCCTCTGACAACGCTTTCTCCCATTGGGTCTGCGCCTTTGCATATTTTTCCTGTCCAAGATACAGATCTCCCAAAATTGAATGTGCCTGCAGCTTCAGCATGCGGTCTTCGGGTTGTGTCAACACATTGTCAGCCGTGAAAACAGACTCACTGAGAACTGCTGCCTGTCTGCCGTAGCGTACTGCCTTTCTGGTATTACTTTCGCTATAGAAACTGGTCAACTGATTCAGCGTAGCCAATTTCTCCAAACCAAACCGATTGGACAGGTCTTTTTCAAGGGCTTTGATCTCGGCCTCCGTCTGAGCAAATGAAGCTGGAGACAACAGGATCAAAAGTGAGAGTAAAAGTGTACAATGAAGCAGTTTGGACATTGAACTATAGTATTCGGTGCAACAACCTGTAGTAATGTAGTGATACCGTGTTGCGTATGCAAATAACTGACAAGATATACATGGTCAACACATTTCAATAGCAGCAGATGATACCCTTTACCGTATCTGCGCTAGCCCCAGATCAAGTCCGGGGTAACTTGTAGTAGTCACCCCGTGCCTGACACGGGGAGCGCGTAAAAGCGCCCAAAGAAATCAACTCTATAATACAGGTGATATACCTTACCAATACCAGGGTTCTACAAAGACCTGGCGGTCGAAGCGCTCCTCATCATAGCATCGCAACGACTGTTTCACCTTGCGCCTCACCTTTTTATGATATCGAAAAACCTTGTACCGATACCTGTTGTAAGTAAGGTGATACAACTCCGGTGTCCTCATTTTGGCTTCCACTTCATCAATTCTTTGCTCCAGTTCAGGGTCTACCGCCTGTAGTTTCGTCACGTAGGCCCTTGTGTAAGCCAGCTTAAAAAAGTACCGCGGAACCCGGCAATAATAGCGTTTCTGATGTCCCCCTACCGGGCACCAATACCAGTCAAACCCCTCATACCACTTCTTAGCTTGCACAGAAAGCTTGTTGTACTCCTTTTGATTCAGCTTTTGGATTCCCGGAAACTGAATACTCAGACCCTTCCTGTTTTCACGATTCCAAATCTTGTCAGCATGCTCTTTGTCTCTCCCCCAGGCCTCCAGGCCAGAGGCTTCAATGACCTCCTGCAGCACATGGGCATCCTTGCGTCGTGCAACATCATCCCGTAGCGCCAGGTGTTTGAACCAGCCATGCTTCAATGGCTTTTCCAATGGCACAAAACCCAGGTTCCACGTTGCCTCAAACAACCTTTTACGCTCTTTCGTCAAGCCCCGGACGATCTTATCCCGTTTCCATTTGATAGAACTATATCGTTTCATGATAATTGATTCATCGTCTCATAACCCGATAGGCCATTACATCAAACTGCTGCTCATCGTAGTTTTTTAACAGATCATTGATCCTTTTGCGCTTGCGTTTGTGATACCTGAATGGCACATCATCCCACCTGTATTGGTTGGCCTGTACCGCCAAGGCATAATAAATATTGGAATCCAGGATGTTGTCAATTTCAGCCATTCTGCTTTCGATGTCAGGGTCAACCACCCGCAGGTGCGTCACATAACTCTTGCTATAGGTCGTCTCAAAATAGTAAGTAGGCACTCTGCAGAAGTATCTTTTCACATAACCCTTGTGCCTGATCCATTGCCAGTCATGTCCGTCAAACATCATCCTCGCTTTGGTAGGAATACACTTTATTTTTTCACCGATAAGCAAGCGTAAACCCGGGAATTGTACATCGCGATTACTTCGATGATTCAATTCCCAGTTTTTGTCTGCATGGACCTTGCTGTTTCCCCAGACCTCTACACCACAGTTTCTGATGATGGCCTGATAGAGGTGCGCATCTTTGCGTCTGGCAATATCGTCTCTCAGCTTCAGGTGTTTGATCCATCCTCTGCGGATGGGTTTCTCCAGCTTCATCAGACCCAGGTCATACCTGGCCTGCCATAGTTTGTCAGATTCCCGCGCCAGGCGCCGTAATTCGGATCTTCTGATCTCTCTGATATTCGGTGGCTTCATTTACTCAAGTCAAATTTTGGCCCCCTGAAAACTTTTACTGCGTTGCCACGCTCCAGCGAGGTATGTTTACTCCATTGTTCCTCTATCTGTCGCTGCTGCAACTCCAATGATTGCTGATGAAAGGCCATCTTTAGTTTTTTCAATGCTTCTTTTTTGTTTTGAACTTGTGATTTATGTACTGCTGATGTCGCAGACAGTCCTGTTGGTCGATGAGTCACACGCACGGCCGTTTCTACTTTATTTCGGTGTTGGCCGCCTGGTCCAGAGCCTCTGAATGTATCATAGTAAAGGTCCTGATGCTTCAGTTCCTGATCCTCAGAGGCATCAAAGAACGCCACACCGATGAACCAGTTTTTACGCTTGTGGAACTTCCTGAACTTGCTCTGCCCAATCCACTGCACAGTGCCTTCCCAATCTGACAGCTGCTTCCGGGCAACTTTGCCCGTTACTTGCAGGAGAGCAGAATATAAAGTGCCGTTCTCAGGACCCGCCTGTCGGTGTAACACCTCATACGCCAGTTTTTCAGCTTCACAAGCATCGATCAGGCGCTTGAGTACCTGTGCTACCACCCAGCAGCACTCAGCAGGACCTCGTCCCGCAGTGATTTGTATGAATAATTGGTTATTTGTCTGATGCATGATTGATTAGTTTTTATCCATTCGTACCACCTTCGGTGTGAATTTGCCAATGATATCCACCAGGTTTTCCTGACTTTTCATGACCTGCTCCAGGTCTTTGTAAGCAATGGGTGCCTCGTCCAGTCCGCCACCTACCAACGTCACTCCATGCTGACTCAACATTTTTTTCATGGCAGAACCGGTGATGTTTTCACGTGCTTTACTGCGAGACATCTTTCTACCCGCTCCGTGTGATGCACTGCGCAAAGAAGCCGATTCTCCCCTGCCTCGTACGATGTAACCAGCCGCAGTCATAGAGCCGGGGATAATACCCAATTCGCCTTTGTGCGCAGGTGTCGCACCCTTGCGATGCACGATCAACTCCTTTCCAAAATGCCACTCCTTCCATGCGAAGTTGTGGTGATTCTCCACCTTGGCAATTGGCTTGATGCCCAGATGCTTTGCCAGGTTGATATGAATCCGGTCATGACATGCTTTGGCGTAGTCACCTGCCAGGTTCATCGATAGCCAGTACTCCTGTCCTGCCTCACTATCCAGCGACAACCACGCAAGATGCTGTGCCTCACGGGGCAACAATGTCTCTGATTTTGCGAGATCGGTATAGTGTTTAGCAATGGTGGCTCCAAAACCGCGGGAGCCCGAGTGTGCCAAAATCCCCACATATTGGCCGGGTGCCACCGACAGGTCGTTTCCCCCCCTCAGGTCTACCACACCAAACTCTACAAAGTGACTGCCTGAACCAGAAGCGCCGAGCTGTTTGACCGCCTTTCCATGCAGTTGTTTAAGCAAGTCTGTCTCGCCAAACTCCGGCCGGTCCAGGATTTCATGTTCCTGGCTAATACCCAGCTCACCACCAGTCCCAAAGCCCGTTTTCTGTTTCAGTGCCATCTTCAGCTGATAGTTGTATCGGTTCAGGTATTCCGGTCTGAGGTCATACAAGGTCAGACTCATACGGCAACCGATGTCCATGCCAACACCATAGGGAATCACTGCATTATCTGCCGCCAGTACGCCACCGATAGGTAAGCCATAACCCTGGTGTGCATCGGGCATCATTGCCCCACCTACTGCTACCGGAAGGCGCATCGCCGTCTCCATTTGCCGAAAGGCGTTGCTCGTAATGTGCTGTCTGCCAAAGACATGAAAGTTGCCTGCTTCACGTGCCAGCTCAAACTGCTGTCGGCTATGCAATACCGGTGTGTCATCCAGTTCATCCGCCAGCTGGCCAAAAACTTCATGATCCAGGTAGTTTTGACAATGGTCTTTGACGTCGATGAGTTGTGCTAATTGTTCTTCTTTTGTCGCGTGCTTAAAATGTTTTGACATGATGTCAATGGCCAACGCGATGGCCCTGTTACTAGAATATTTGATTTTACGAAGGTCTTTGCCTCTTAATCTGGGTTTGCCCATGATCTTGTTTTTTCTGTAAACATCAGGTTGTTCCTGACGATGAAATAAGATTAATTGATTGGGATCGGGCTCCAGACATTTAGGAGGCATCAAATCATGGATGCCTGTCTTGATATTCGTCGTATATTCCTGGAAAATTTGTGAAGATGAAGCTGAAAATGTCGCTGTTTGGGGACATTCAACTTCAGGCAACAAAAAACCCGATCGGGCGGATCGGGCTAACAGATTAATGTGTAAAAACTGTCAGCTTTTTTAGATCCTTGTGGCGATATGTATGCAATTGACCATCATAATTGCCTCCTTTCTTGATTGAAGACTTAAAGATGTTACAAAGCTATTGTAAAGTTTTCTACATTTCCAAATTCAGCATTTACACAGTCGGTTAAGAAAGCCTACTCACCTCCCCTTTTACATTCTCAAGCGCTTGTTTTTCAAGCATTTCAGAAATTTCATCGGTTAAGAAAATTTTTTCCACTGAAAGTAAATTTTGTAAAAAGGCAAGCCTTCCCAACCGGAAAAGTTGAGGGTCTACTTGTTTGAATTCCTGACGAACCTGTTGGCAATACTCCAAGTATCGGGCAGGGCTGGCACCCAAAATGGCCATGTCCATGTCAAGAAATGTAGTCAGCTAATTGGGGATAGAGGCGTCGAACCATTCATGGTTTTGAGTGGCCAGAATGATCTGTGAAACCGCCTCTATTTCAGCGGCTGAAACACCAATTTTGGTCATCAGTTCGGTAGCCAGCAGACTACTCTGCCATTCATTGTCATTGTTACCTGGCACGTAAACGATGTCATGAAAAAAGGCTGCCATCACATGGATATTCCGATGCGCACTATCCGTATGATCCTCGATGAGTTGTAGTAATTCTACAATGTGCTGATGGTTGTGATAGGCGCGATGGCTTTCGGAATAGCGATGATAGATGTCTCCAAAAATGGCATCGATGACTTCCTGGTCCTGGCAATAAGATGCTGCTACAGCTTCCCAATTTTGCTTTAGATATTGATCCTTTGTTTGATTTTCCATACGCCAAAATTCCGGACTTCGTTTGTCCTATGCATTGATGTATGGTAAGAATTAGGTTTTAGATGCCAGATGTTAGACACTAGACAAAAGATGAAAGAGCAAAGATGAAAGACGGGGTCGCGCGCAACACAGCGCTTCTGGCGCCAGTCTGTGACTGGTGCCAATCTACAAAAAGCAGTTTGCAACTGTCTATAGACAATCTGTCCCCTGGCAGGTATCAGCGAAAATTAAACATCTCTCTGGCTCCAGTTTGCAACTGGGGCTTCACTCATCAGCAATTACGGCATTACGACATTGCTCAATTACGGTATTACAATTACTTCGATTGAGCAGCAGCTTTGGCGGCTTTTTCCCGTTTCTTTTTCTCTATGTCTGCCTTCATCAGCTCCATGGACCTGATACGGCTCAGTGACTCAGCAGTAACACCCAGGTAAGAGGCAATGTAATGATGCGGCACCCGATTAATGAGACCAGGGTAGAGTTTTAGAAATTGTTCGTATCGCTGTCCTGCGGAGAGATATTGCAGCGAATCGATGCGTTCAAGGCCCAGCAGGTAGTTGTACTCCGCCAACTTACGTCCAAGACGCTCTATCTGATGGAAGCGCTCATACAGATTCTCCAATTCCGACTTCTTGATCGTCAACATTTCGCAGTCGGTCATGGCCACGATGTGCTCTCTGGAAACCTCTCCGGTCAAAAAGCTTTTGAAGGAAGCAACGAAAGGATTACGGTCGGCAGTGTTGAAATAATTGGTAATCTCTTTTTCGTTTCTATGGTGATAGACTCTTAAGATTCCCTTTTGCAAAAAACCCAGTTTTCTGCATACATCGCCTTCCTGTTGATAAACTTCACCCTTCTTAATTCGCCACAACTGGGCATGCTGTCGGATGGCTGTCAACTCTGACTGAGACAGCTTAATGAATTGAGATATAGTCTGTTGTAGCTGGTTCAATGTGTCATATTACTTTTTTCGATCCCCCACTTCCTGGGCAGTTTGCTCGCCGTGCTGGTTTGCCAGGTCTAATCGTTAACGGAATACTAATCTGAATGTTTGTTAAAGGATACTGCTAAAGTTAAGTGCATCGGTTGAAGTTCCGAATGGAATACCAGGAATAAATGAATTTAAGCGACCTGATCAATTATTTATACTCATATAACAGGTAGCCATCGGCCTTGAGCAAGCACCAAAACGATCATCTTTGCAGGATCTGCGCTCGCGATAGCAGCGGTTACCCCGGACCCCGTGCCTGACACGGGGGAGGAGTAATAGCGTGTAGCGCGGAAAAGCGCCCAAAAACATCACTATCACCCTGTATCAAGTCCGGGGCGGACTAAAGCAAGGTCATTCTGAATTTGATACAGGAAACAATAATTTCTACTACGCAAAAACATTGCGCAGTACTGTCTTTATATTTGCTTCGAAACAAAACCAGTACACAAATGCCTGCAAACCGGAATGCCCTCGTACGATACAGAACCATAGACCGATGCCTGCAAAACCGGTATCGTAAATGGACTTTGGACGACCTCATAGAGGAGGTAAGTGAGACACTATATGACCATGAAGGGATTGACAAAGGAGTGAGCAAACGTACCGTACAAATGGATATCCAGATGATGCGCAGTGATAAACTGGGCTATAATGCGCCTATCATTGTGGTGGACAGGAAGTACTACACCTACGAAGATTCTGACTACAGCATCACCAACATTCCACTAACCGACCAGGATCTGGGCAAACTCACTGAAACTGTCGATTTTTTGAAGCAATTCAAGGGTTTTTCGCATTTCAGAGAGTTGGAGGGCATGGTACAGAAGCTGGAGGACCATGTGCATGCACAGAAAACGCAACAGCAGTCTGTCATCGATTTTGAGAAAAACGAAAATCTCAAAGGCCTGGAATTCCTTGACGTGCTATACCAGTCCATTATCCGGGAGGAGGTTTTGAAGATCACCTATCAGTCTTTTAAAGCACGGCAAGCCAATGAGTTTCGCTTCTATCCCTATCTGCTTAAAGAGTTCAAAAACCGGTGGTTCATCATCGGTATGCGAAGGAAAGGTGGAGACTTCATGAACCTGGCGCTGGACAGGATCATTTCGGTATCTCGTACCGATGAGACTTTTGTCAAAGTAGATCATTTTGATCCTGAAGCGTATTTCAGGCATGTCATTGGCGTATCGGTCAGCCCGTCACTAGAACCTGAGGAAGTGATTCTGTGGGTGACACACAAGCATGCGCCTTATGTACTCACCAAGCCGTTGCATCATTCTCAGCAGGAGGTAGCGCGTGATACTTTTGGTGTTACAATTTCCATCAGGGTACAACACAATTTTGAGCTGGAAAAAGAAATTCTTGCTTTCGGGGACGGCATCAAGGTGATCTCGCCCAGTCATCTCAAGCGCAACATCAAAGGCAGACTCCAGGGAGGGCTGGAATTGTATGAAAATGAAATCAGTGAGAGTGGCCTGGAGGTGGCTCGCAAAAAACTGACTCATAAGGGCAGTAGCATCCTCGGCCATGTATATGGCAAGAAGGAAGTAATTCTCATGAAGAAACTCCTGCAAAGTCACTTTGATGCGGCAGGTTTCACTCAGCAGCCTCATGCAATCCGAGAGCTATTCCTGAAAATACCCCAACTCAAAGGTATTATTTTCAATAAGAACCTCAGGCGTATTCTGTCAAAAGTGGACGAAGATGCCTTCCTGGTGAAGGCCATGTATTTTGACAAGCCTGTGGATAAAAACTGGTATGTCACCTGGCATCAGGATGTGCCTGTCAATGTAAAGGAGCGACTTGAAACTGCCGGATACAGCGGTTGGACCAACAGAGACGGCGTCACCAGCGTGTCTCCCCCACTGGCGATCAATCAAAATCGTTTTGCAGTCCGCATCCACCTGGACGACACCGACCAGCGAAACGGTGCGCTGAAGGTTTTGCATGGCTCACACCAAAAGCAGTTGAGTGATGAAGAAATACAGTTAATCACACAAAATAGCATTCCGTCTCATTGTGAGGTCTTTGCCGGTGGGATTCACTTGCTCAAGCCCTTGCTGTTACACGCGTCTGCCAAGTCCATCACACAAAAACCGAGAAGGGTCATACACCTGGAGTTTGCTTCTCTTGATTTGGGTGGTGAACTGGAATGGGCGGAAAAGGAAGTTGTTCTTTAATACCGTAATTGAGTAATGTCGGAATACCGGAATTTATTGATGAGTGATGATTTAGCTAAAACTAGTTCAGGCGTCCGCCTGGACTTTACTGAGACCAGAGCGTCCGGGTGCCGGACCACGGGGCGCGCAGTCCCGCTCGTCCACTTGGTAACAGTCCACTGACGGAAATTCTAACCGCCTCCTGTAAAACGATGCTATTGAGCGTCACTATCACAAACCATCAAAACCATGATTGAAACAAGCCTTAAATTATTGAACAAAAAACACCTTTTAATTGTCGGAGGGTCTGAAACGGAAAGACGCCACTATATCAGCAAGTTAATTGCCAATGTAGATTATGCCGTATTTCGTTTTCCTTCAAAAATGAAGTCGCTTTATGAATATGTCGACTTCATCAAAAAAGAAAAGCTCTACAAGCCTTGGTACAAAGCCAAAAAATACAACATCAACCAGATCATGGATTTTCACTGGGATTGGATCGATGACAGTCGTGCATTTGTGGTCATGGAAGAGTTTGAGCAAATGGAAGTACAGTGGCGCATTGAACTAATACGGATTTACATTGATCAAATTGAAAATCGTAAAAAGGGCGAGAAAAAAATTCATCTGATCATCTCTCAACCGATAGAAAATGGATTGATTGAACAGCTGTCTCATGTCATGCCGGTACGGGACCGGGAAAGGCGGACTAAAAAGCAAATTGTACAGCAGAATCTGGCTGTGATTGATATGCAAGACTGGAGTAAGGAAAGCTAAATTAGTGATGCATGATGAGTGATGATCGATTTTAGGACTCGGAAGACTGCAAAGCAAAAAGTCTAATCTACTACATAACACTGTCGAGAGAGACTACGTGTCTCGTGGTCCGGCACCCGGACGCTCAAGTTCTTACAAAGGTCACCAGTTTGCGCGATTCGGTCTTTCGTCTTTGTTCTTTACTCTTTTATCTGTCTATGATCTAGCATCTAAAGTCTAGTATCTCGCATAAAATGAAACCCCAACGAATTTCGAAGGGGCTTCCTGTGAATGTTAGTTATCCCAGATCGCACAATGAGCTTCTATTACATGAATAAATTACATAACAAATGCTATTGCTTAATCTGGGATTATGAGTGTATTCGGATTAATTCATATTGCATTTTTTAAGTTAAAAGAACCAGTGCCTCATAATGAGCTGTGAAGAGGCACTGGGGTTACTAACCTGCTACCTGTTTTTCTTTAGACAATAGATGCCAGAGCGTAATGCCGTGCTGATGCAAGCACTTGTACCAATTTCTAAGAGCCACACCAGCACAGCGATCTACGCGATCCGATCTACGCGACCCGATCTACACTATCGGGATCTAGTCTTTATGTGCTATCATACGTCATTCGCTCCAATCATGACAGCTACAGGTTTTCCTTCCAAACCAATAGTACTCATCTGTGCTACGTCATGATTTTCGTTTTTTCACCAAAATATGGTCGTAATTAGTATCCCTGGCCATTCTCAACAAAGGAGCGTGCAATGAGAAATAGTGATGCTGTCCTATGCACCCAGGTACTTTCCAATCAACACCAAAAGACAGATCAAGAGCATTTTCATTGTCATGGAGGTCCGGCCCATAGGTTTGCTGAGCAAGGCCGCTGATTTTTCGTAATAGTCATTCATTGTTTTTTGCGTTTGGTGTTCCTCACCTCAATGATTGTATTCATTCTTGAAGTCACTCAAATTGGTGAGGTGGTGTTTTTGATCATCGAAATGATGTGACCAAGGTAGGATCATCGATTTTCAATTTTCAGCCAAAAAGTGCCAAAAAACGGCAGATAAGGGTATTGGCAGGAATTTGGTAGTGGTTGGCAGGGAATTTTAAAGGAAACAGCATCAATATCGGAATGAAGTAATTCCGGAATTTATTGATGGATGATTTCGCGAAACAGCTTACGTAGTCAAATTGGTATTATGATACTTTCCTTGAGATGTCCTTCTCAGACACAAACAACAACTTACATTAGTATCTTATCTTTAAGATAGTCATTACACGATAACAGCATGGAAGAACTAGAAAAGAAAGATGTGAAGTTACTCATACAAGCGTTGTACGAAATTGTCAGCGAACTTGAAAGGCGTTTTACTGATCCTGATACTGGAGAAAAACGTCATTTTACACCAGATGGCCACCTGGTTGGAAGCATCGGTGAATGCCTGGTGGCAGATATGTTTGGTTTAAAGTTAATGACTGCATCCAACAAAGGCTTTGATGCCCTCACCAGGGACGGCAGTGAGACTAAAGTAGAAATCAAAACCACACAAGCCAGCAGTTTTGCATTCCGTGATAAAGAGAAAGAAAACCCTCCGCACGTAGTTGCCTGTCATCTTTCGAAAGCAGGAGAAATAGAGATCGTTTACAATGGTCCAGGTAAGTTGGTGTGGGATGAAATCAAGGATCGGAAAGATACTTCCAACGGTCAGTATCAGATTAGTGTTAAGAAAATGAGGGAATTAAACGGACATAAAAAATACCGCCTGCCTTAGGCTTCCAGTAACTGAGTACCTAATCGGTCACGAAATAGGAGATCGATCATGTTGCCGGTAAAAATGCTCTACAAATTATTAGGAATCACGAAAACAAGTCATCAGACTAATCGAGCGGGACTGCGCCCCCCGGACGTTCTGGGCTCGGCAAAGTCCGAGCGCGACGCCCGAACTAGGGAATCGTCAATGTTGCAGGTGAAAACACGCCGCAACGGCGTAAGGTAAAGGAACCAGTAGGCAGTAGGCAACGTCCAATAAATCATTACGGTATTACGACATTACTGCATTCCGGTATTGAAAAACAATTACTCATTATGCATTAAAAATCGATAATTACACATCATCACCACAATTCACTATCTTGTTACTTTCAAAACGATCAGGATCTATTTTTCATTGGAAATACTCAAAGACACCATTGCTGCCATGATCGAGCTTTCTGACGAGGAAGCGTCTGGCTTTATGGCCCACTGTTATCGTAAATCTTTCAAAAAGAAGGAACTGCTGAGCGAAGACCATCGGTTCATTGACGAAGTCTACTTCATCGTAACAGGCATACTGAGGGTGAAAATCGTTGACCTGGAGGGAAGAGAGCATACAACACACTTTGCCGTAGAACAACAGTTCATCGCCGACTATAACGCCTTCCTCACGCGCAAGAAATCAAAATATCAGCTGGAAGCCATGGAACCAACTGAGGTCATCGTGTTGCCACGTGCTGCCATTGAATGGGGCTATCAACACATGCAACAAGGCGAAAAACTGGGACGGCTCATCGCGGAATACTATTTTACCTACCTCGACACCCGCATTCAGCAGCTCTACACTTTATCGCCACTGGAACGCTATGACCTGATGAGCGAGATCTTCCCCAACATCCACAACCGTGTCCCACAACATATGATTGCCTCTTACCTGGGAATCACGCCCATCCACCTGAGCCGGATCAAGAGTCAGGCGAGGGAGATTTAGTAGGTAAAGGGCAGTTAGCAGTAGGCAATAGGCAGTTGGCAGATTAAAACATTGAGGTATTAGTAATGGGGAACAGTCAATGATCTGAAGAGTAGGCAAAGGGCAATAGGCAGTAGCCAGTTGGCAATAGGCAGATTAAAACATTACGATATTACGTCATTACGCAATTACGGTATGAGTAATTAGTAATGCATGATGTGTGATGGGGAACAGTCAATGATCTGAAGAGTAGGCACAAGGCAGTAGGCAGTAGCAGATTAGAGTATGGAAAAAGAATAAATATAAATTGAAGAAGTATAAATAAAAA
>ERZ1740068.204-NODE-204-length-36680-cov-8.967700_pt1 | contig 36680 bp, 37 predicted proteins | sample MGYA00581735_ERZ1740068 | MGnify/ENA primary metagenome ERZ1740068 (study PRJEB43018, sample SAMN04849740) | marine metagenome | isolation source: floating plastic debris | place: Pacific Ocean | collected 2008-08-30 | study: EMG produced TPA metagenomics assembly...
GTGCCGAAGAATTTGGCGTTATTATCAAAGCCGTAAACCCTCAGCATTCTTCTGCTCCCATTGCTGGATACCTCTTCGCCGATCAAAACGTCACCACCTTCAATGTCTACTTTGGCAGCCGGAGTCGTCGTGCCAATTCCTACGAAGCCATTACTTTTGATCTTAAATCTCCATTGGGTTTGTGAATGATCGTAAAAGCCAAGTTCCCTTTCAAATTGAAGTTGGGTTTCAACGTATCCATTGGAGGATACCGGGCCAAAATTGACAGTAGAGCCATTGACTCCGGTATTGACCAATCTTAAGAAAGTGTTGCCTGCTTTTTCAACTTGCAAAGGCTGTGACGGCGTATTTGTGCCAATACCCACTTTGTCTAAAGTAGTCAGATTGGTGCCATTGTCAGTCCATTGTGCAAAAGCTGAAAACGTCAAAAATGTAGATAATACGATCGAAAAAACTAATCTTTTCATGATATTGATTTTTAGGTTTTATAACAGAATTTTATTCAATTTACTGAAGGCAGATTGTAATTAGCCGCTCAGTGTTTGAATTTTGATCAATGGTAGAGATGCTTCATTGAATGGGAGACTCAACCTTCGTCACTCCACAGTACCGACGAGAGGAACCATCGGTTTTTGACTCTGACGAACTGCATCAGTTTTTTTCCCTTGCCCGTGTAAGCCTTTCCATTCATGATGCCGGATTTTTCATAGGAGCTCGCCCGATGAGCAATGTTCCCATGGATGGTAGTTTGGCAAGATGTTTCCCACTCTTTGAAATCGGTTAGTGTGCCGTTGGTCAGGATCGCCTGGCGTGGGCGGACGAAGCCCTCCAGGTCAAATACTTCCGGTTCGTCACCAGTATTGTTGATTAGCAGACCGTTTGGTAAGAAAATTTCTTTGATTTGGTGGATTTGCGGAATGCTGCCATCAGTATTGGTAAACAGATCAAAAAACTGAGCGACGATGTTGTCGATTTGTTGCTCATCGCTTTGTTGGCGGTTTTCTAAGTCTTGGTCCATTTTATTGATACGCCAGGGTGGATTCAGTCTGTTTTCTCCGCCATAAAACAAGATCAGCTGATTACCATCCGGATCTTTTAGCCTTGCCTCTCTCCACAACCAACTCTGGTCTGCTGGCTCCAGGTCAAAGATGACGCCATGTTCTTTGATACGCGCCACTTCTTCATCAAGATTTTCGCACTCAAAATACACGTAGATGCCGTCTCCGCTGGGAAGTGTTTCCGTCTTATGAATAGAAAAGGTCGAGTTCCCATCGGGGCATACAAATCGTGCATAGTGTGGAAGTGCTTCCACAATCAGTTTGAGTCCCAGTTTTTCATAAAATGGTACTGATTTCGTTAAGTCCAGTGATGGGATCGTGATTTGGTTCAGGTTCATACTGCTACCAATATTCAAAAATTCGGCATATTTTCCTATTCTTAAATTCGAAAAGTGCCATCTGAGGCTCACCTTTTTCTACCTGTCCATCAGATTTTGTAATGAACCTCTTTTGTGTCACTACGGCGTTGAGTCCTGTGATCTTATTCACCACTTCTATGTCAATTACAGACCCGTCATAGCCGCCATTTTTTTGGTTCCTCACATATCCATTGTATAAATCCTCTCTGGTGTATGTTCCGCCGTACTTGGGGTGTACATAGGTGAAGTCTTCAGTGAAGAGGTCGAAAATCTTGTCTATGTCGGCAGGTTTTGAATCTGCCTGAAATACTTTGAGGTTTAAGTCATAATACTGCTGAACCAATGCATTGAGTGAATCCGAATGGGCCTCTGTGACCTCTTGCGCCAGTATTGCATGACATCCCAAAAAAGTAAAGAAAATGAAGATTCCTGTTTGAAGGTTCTTTTTCATGTGTAGTGTTTTGAGCTAAAAATTTCCACATGACCAGAAGGGGTAAGTCTCCAGGTCAAGCCCGAAAGATATGTTCTATTACCACTACGAGGCTCACGGTCTGATGGTTCTTAATCTCTTGAAAAATTCAGTCAGACCTCACGCTATTTCCTGGCTTTTACGCTATCTCATTGTTTCCCTTCTCTTCCATCATCGCCCGCGACTGTCGTTTCGCCTCTTCTACCACCACATCGGGATAACCATTGATCTCCAGAATTTTGATGGCATTGGTGTTTTTCAGGATGCCTGCCTTGAGCCGGTAGTCGAATGACAGTTGATTGTCTTTGATGATTTCTGTAAAGTGGTAGTTGCTAAAAGACTCGCTCAGTAAGTCGGTCAGTTCCAGGTCGTGTGTGGCGGCAAACACCAGATGATCTTTTCGATTCAGGTGAGCAAGCACCGCCTTACCTGCGGCCACCCTTTCAATGGTGTTGGTGCCTTAGTAGAGCTCATCCAGCAAAAACAAGTAAGGATAATCGCCATTACTCAGTTCCAGCATTTCCTTGATGGTCAGCACTTCTTCCAGATAATAGCTCTTGTCATTAAGTAGGTTGTCAGAGATGCGGATGGCAGAGCAGATACCCATCCGCGGCAGCTCAAAAGCAGTCGCCAGCGCAGTATTGATCGTTTGCGCCATCAGCATGTTCAGGCCCAGCATCCTGATGAAAGTGGTCTTGCCAGACATGTTAGACCCTGATACCAGCACGGACTTACGATCCATCAGCGACAGGTTGTTGGCAACTGGTTCCGTGATGAGGGGGTGGTACATGTCCGTAAATATGAGCCGCTTACGCACATCGGTAAATTGCGGTGTGCAATACTGATTGAGTCCCTGGCGGAACGAGTCTACTGAGATGGCAGCATCAACTGCACCTACTGCTTCAAAGACCGTTTCAATTTCCTTGCGCTGACTCTCCAGCTGGCCCAGCATGCGGAAGAGTACCAATGGTTGCAGTAAGTATAAAATGTAAATTAGCTCCAGGAAAAACCCGGCAAGTTGTGCCATTTCGCTCTCCAGTATCGCCTCCATCTTAAAGATCGACGCTTTTTGTCGGATGCCTTTAATAGATGCGACTGCATTTTTGAGCCGATCTGTTTGCAGTAATTTCGGCCCCTTTTGATAGACTAAATCTGCTACCTGATGGAGGATCAGTAGCTGTGGAATGGCATTGGAGTAGATGGTGATATTATTTTTGTTCCAGTAGTGGATGACAAAATTAGCCGCAAACAGTACCATTAGCAGTAAAGTAAATACCGGGTAGAAAAATACGGCAATCGTAGAAATCACACTGAGCAGGCTTGAGATCCAGATCAGCGGATACCACTTTGGTTTGCTAAGGTGCTGGTCGTGGATGAGGTTTTTGAGGTAGTAAGCTGATGGCTTGCCCAGCCGATGCAGCGACAGGACCATGTTTTCCTTCTCTTCAGGATGTTGTTTGTAGAAGTTGATGACCTGCTCCATCGTTGATACCCGGTCGCCGGTCTTTGGGATGGTACTAAGCTGATGGTAAAGGAACTGCTGCCCTACCTTAGAGCAAGTACGGTCCGCATACATGAAAAACTCGTCGAAGTCCAGGTCGCTAAGCGTATGCCCGGAGAGTTGCTGCAGTGATTGGCTGTCCTCAAGCGGGCGGTAACTGCCAATGCGCTCAAAATTGAAATAGTCATCTTCCTTGATGTGCTGATAATTGGCTAATATGGTTTTTTTGTTTCCTGCCATGCGAAAAAGTAGAATGATTGAAGCTCATTGATCGGTCGTAAAGATAAACAACCTCAATGATCCGGGACTTTCCTTGATTGTTTAGACGTTTGAAGCGTTTTTATATTTTTTGGGCGCTTTAACGAGCTTTCGTATCAAGTACGGAATGTACCCCGGACTTGATATGGAGCTATCCCGAGCGCAGATTCCAACACAGCTACGTTTGTGTCCCTACAAACGTAAGGTACTACCTAAAAAACTGCAGCCATTTCCCGCTTGGGAATCTAACTGCAGTTTCGTCTAGGCCGACTATTTGATTCGTCTTCAACTTATGATACTAAAATTGGATCTTTGTATGGTTTCCTCCCATCACTCATCGCTGAGGGTCAGTCACGCTCATAGTACATCACTATCGAGGCCTTCTCAATTGTTTGAGAGTTGATGTAGTAGCCTGCCAGTGCCGGATTAGCGGAAGCGTCTATCCCTAGCTTATCCGTTTTCAGAGCATGTACGGTAATCATGTAAGTATGGATGCCGTGACCTTGAGGAGGGCATGGACCGCCATAACCGGGCTTTCCGTAGTTGGTCAGGCTTTCTATGGCGCCGTTGGGAAGCAAACCTTTGGTTACATTGCTGGCACCGGCCGCCAGTTCGTTCACATTGGCAGGGATGTCAAAAACCACCCAGTGCCACCATCCGCTTCCTGTCGGTGCATCCGGATCATAGATGGTGATGGCATAGCTTTTGGTGCCTTCAGGAGCATTTTTCCAGGCCAGCTGTGGGGACAGGTTTTCGCCGGTGCAACCAAAGCCGTTGAATTCTTGTGTTTTAGTCGCCTGACCACCAATGCTGTTGCTGGTCAGTGTAAAGTTTTGAGCATGCAAAATCAGTGTGCCCGCCAGGAGTGCTATTGTTAATAATACTTTTTTCATGATGTCTACAATTTTTAATGATGTAGCAAAGCTAGAGTCGCCATCGGTGTGAAACCGTTCTAAAAGTATTCCTAAAAGTTCAAATAGCTCCTGGCTGTGTCCTCACAGCTTGTAAAGCTTTCTGCTGTGTCCACACAGCTGAAACTACTTAGCAGCCGCCGCTTTTGGAGTCTCTCCATGAAATAGCCGGTAAGCCTTCACGAAGTTGGACAGTGTACTATAGCCTGCTTTGGGGTAGATATCTGTGGGCCTTTCGCCTTTCCTGAGGAGTATTTCTGCCAGTCTCATCCGTTCGCTGATCATCCATTGCCTTGGTGTGGTGTGGTAATATTTTTGAAAATGCCGCTTGAAAGAAGACAGGCTCATATTGCATAAAAATGCCAGTTCCTCCAGCGAGAGGTCTGCGAAGACATTACTCTCTACCGTTTTCCTGAATTTGAGTTCCTGGTCACTTTGCCCCGCATAGAGCCAGTTACTGAGTTGCTCCGGTTGCTGAGTGAGCAGGTAATACATCAGCTCTTCAAACTTTAACTGGAGAAACTCCTGGGACTGGCCAGCCTGCGAAGCAGACAGGTTGATCAAAGAGTCTCTAAATCCCTCACTGTAAGAATCGTGTTGAAAGGTGATGACCTTGTCTTGCTGGTGAGTGCCTTTGTTAATTAAGTGTTTGAACTTGAAAATGAATTGCTCCAACACCTTGTCGCTGAAGAACAGCAGCACGCTTTTATAGTTGGATTCCGGTGCGGCGATTAACTCTGTCATCAGGTAATTGGCACTTCTGATGAGCACAAATTTATTTTTGGAGAGCATTACCGGCTTGTCGGTATTGTAGATTTCCTTGCTACCGGAAACGATGAGGCTGAAAACATGCATGGAAAAACTGATTTTACTCCTTGCCTTCACCTCTTGTTTTTCATAAAGATAAAGCTGTACGTCTCCAGTACGTGGATTGTCCGGTTCAAATATTTCAGGGGCAGTTAGGTTCTTCATGAAGGTCTTCTCGTCATCTGTATATAAGTAGGGTTTACAACGCTGGGTAAAAGTAAGCAAAAGGGATTAATTCTGTGATGATGGTTTTTTTCAGTTTTTCGTGGTAAAGTAACTGCTAAAACTTTTGATATTATTTTGTAAGTAAGGCTCATGACAAATGTTTGTTTTTTGATAAGAACCAAGGCAATTGAACTTTTACTATATTTGAATTTTTAACAAAATTAAATCTTGTGAAGAAATTCTCATTTGTGTTGATCTTATTGCTCTCACTTGTCCTGTCTCAGGCCATAGCGCAGTCTCAGAGCAAGCGTATTGATCAGCTAATTGAAAAAGCCATGGATCAATGGAATGTGCCTGGCATGGCGGTGGCTGTTGTCAAAGACGGTAAAGTGGTACTTAGCAGAGGCTATGGTACTGTAGAAGCCAACCGCACCTTGAAGGTCGATAACGAGACCTTGTTTGCCATTGCTTCCAATACCAAGGGCTTCCTTTCTTCAGCCATCGCTACACTGGTCACCGACGGTAAACTTCGCTGGGATGACAAGGTCAAAGAGATCCTTCCCTATTTTGAGTTGTATGACCCTTATGTGACAAATGAAGTCACCGTGCGTGACCTGTTGTGTCACCGTGTGGGTTTGGGTACTTTTAGTGGAGATGCTATCTGGTACAAGTCAGAATTGCCTGCCAGTGAAATCATCAAACAAGTCAAGCATGTGCCGCAGGCCTATTCTTTTCGTGGAGGTTACGGTTATTCCAACCTCATGTTCATCACAGCGGGTGAGGTCATCCGCACGGTAACGGGGAAGTCATGGGATGCGTATGTCAAAGAACGCTTCTTCGGCCCTTTGCAGATGAGCAGGACCATCACCTCTACCAATGACCTCGATAAGAAAGGGAATTATGCCATACCGCATAAGACAAAGCAAGATATAAATACACCCATTAAGTGGGTCAACTGGGACAATATGAGTGCTGCCGGGGCCATTATTTCTTCAGCAGACGACATGGCCAACTGGATGATCATGCACCTGAATAATGGCGTGTTTGAAGGCAATGCCTTACTGGAGGCAGAGCAGCAAAACAAGCTCTGGACGGTCCAGAATCCATTTGGGTTCACTATTGAAGACAAAAAAGAAATACCAGGGAGGCATTTTGCAGGATACGGACTTGGTTTTGGTCTGCAGGACTATTTTGGAAGGATGATGGTCAGCCATGGAGGAGGATATGACGGCATGTATTCCCGCGTTGTCATGATGCCCGATGAGCAGCTGGGCATTGTGGTGCTCACCAATAGCATGAGTGGCATTACTAGACCGCTGACTTATGCCATTGTCAATGAATTCATCAAGGAGGACAAGCGGGACTGGATCGTCAGTAGCTATGAGCCTCAACAGCCAGATGAGCGCGTCACCAACTTAAAGCGGGCCCGGATGAAAGGTACTCAGCCAACCCTGACTGCCAGAAAATATGCCGGGCAGTATTTTGCAAAAATGTATGGAGACATATCTGTGAAAATAGAAGGCGGTCGGTTGCGTTTATATTTCAGCCACTCCCCTGACCTCAGTGCAACCCTTAAACACTGGCATAATAATACGTGGGAAATTGTTTGGGATGAGACGCATGCCTGGTTTGACTTTGGTTTGGCTACCTTTGAGCTAAATGACCAACTGGATGTAAGCGGTATCAAATTGAACGTTCCCAACGGTGACATATTTTTTGATGAGTACACCATCGTTAGAAAGTAGTCTTTCGCCAAGTCTTCTGGAAACGGTATCTCCTTAGGTATGGCAGTACCCTAATTTGGTATTTTCCCTTCTAAATACGCCAAAACAATACTTAAGACCCTTCCTTATTTTCAAATGATAATAAAATTCAATAAATTAGAATTCAGCTCGAACAAATAAAGGTACAAATCGTTTGGCTCGATAAAGGAATGTACTTGTACTGTTCCAAAACCAAAATTGACCTGTCAATTTGTTTGCTTGAAGATTAAATGTATTCTGGCTTATGGAGACTAATTATTCACTTTTTAGAAAAATAAGTGATGAAAAATTATTGAACAAACTCACTGAGTTTCTCAATAGTAATGAGATTGATTTTAAAATTGATCGTAAAACCGAACACACAGAAGTACAAATTTTAAACTCCCAGACACTTAAACTAGAAAGTTTATTAATGTCCGAAAAAGAACTATTTATGGAACAAGAAGTAGATGATTTTTACCTGCAAGGCTTTTCAGACAAAGAACTCATGGACCTGCTGACTGAACCAGAAAACTGGAGTGCCATTGACTATCACAATGCTGTCAGGATTTTGAAAGAAAGAGGCATGTCTGTTACAGATGAGTTTTTAGTCAATCTCAGAAGCTAAACAAGCAGGCATCTGGAGAACTCCAGGATTTACAAGTTAAAACAACAGTTATTAATTAGTTTGCATGTAGCACCATACAATAGGTAGTGGTAGACGCGTAGAGTGATCAATTCGGATTTTTGACAGGATCAACTTTTATCAAATGGTCCAGTTTCTTCACATTTGCGTCCCAAGCCTCTGGGTGACAGCTGCGCCTGAATAGTGTTTCAGTAGTTGCTTATTTCTTACGCAAATCGTTGATTCTTCTTCAGATTCTTTGTAATTAGCATGCTTAATCATGTATGCGCTGTTGGCAACTACAGTGTGTTTTTTAAACTACCTACGACACATGCTGGGATTAAGAACTGTTATTTATAAAGTAGGAGACCTTAAGCAGGCGAAAGCCTGGTATGGGGTCGCTTTTGAAAATAAACCATATTTTGACGAGCCTTATTATGTGGGGTTCAATGTTGGTGGCTATGAGCTGGGGCTACAGCCGGAAGAAAATCCTGTAACGGAAAAACCGGACAGTGTACTGGCTTACTGGGGTGTGGCAGACATTCATGAAACCTACTTCAGGCTATTGGAACTGGGAGCAGTGGAGCACGAAAAACCTTCTAGTGTAGGCGGAGAAATCATGGTGGCTACTGTGAAGGACCCATGGGGCAACATCCTTGGGATCATTTACAACCCTACTTTTAATATCAGTGATTGATAAAGCTTGTAAACTGTGATTCCCAATCCATTCATTCAATATTTAAGCACGTTTGAGCTCATACATCAGGAAGCCCGGGATGCGATTGCTTCCAGGTTATCATCATTTAGTCTGGACAAGGATGAGCTACTCACAAAAGAAGGGCAGGTTTGTCAACGTCTTTTCTTTCTGGTCAGTGGTTGCATACGGGGTTATCACTACAAGGATGGAAGAGAAGTGACCAACTGGTTTGGCTTTGAAAATGACATCGTTACCTCTTTTCGTAGTTTTATTGACAGGCAACCTGGTCATGAATACATCCAGGCGATTGAGCCCGTTTCCGGTTGGAGTATCCGGCGTGACGAGCTTTATGCGCTCTATCAACAACATCCTGCCATAGAGAGATTGGGGCGGATTACCTGTGAGCAGTATTATATCCGTTTGGAAGACAGGTATGTCAACGGTCATTTTAAGACTGCGGGCCAGCGATATGAAGACCTGATGAACTCTCACCCTCATTTTCTCCAGCGAGTCCCGCTCGGTTACATCGCCTCTTATCTGGGGATTAGCCAGGAGACGCTGAGTAGAATCCGCTCTAAGAAGTAGTTGAGCTCATCTTAACTTCGGCGCTGATACCTCAAATTCCCTTTTTGACATAAGTCAAATGATGTCATGACAGGTCAGTCTATGTTTGTCCTGTCAACAATTGTAATTTCAAATGAAAAATACAGAATTGCGTAAACCTTCCAACGCGTTTATTGGCGTTTCATGGTTTGTACTAATTGTAGGTATTGCCACTTTCATTATTGGTTTGTGGAATGCAGAAATGAAGTTAAATGAAAAGGGTTATTACTTCACCGTCCTTATGTTTGGACTGTTTTCAGTGATTTCTCTGCAAATGACAGTGCGGGATCAATTGGAAGGCATTCCGGTCACAACTGTCTACTATGGGCTTGCCTGGGGGACCTCATTGCTATCTGTTTTGTTGCTTGTAATCGGGCTTTGGAATGCCGACCTCGATTTGAGTGAAAAAGGCTTTTACGGGATGTCTTTTGTCCTTAGTCTTTTTGCTGCCATCGCTGTTCAGAAAAATGTGCGCGACACTAAACTTGTCGATCATGAAGAGGAAGAAAAACCACCATTTGAATAAATCGTAAGAAGTCTTCCTTGCCATGCGGCTAATTGAAGCTTAGCGCAGGCTTCATGATAAGATCTTAACAGGTAATGTCTGGCTATCTTAAGCCTGGCATTACCTTTTTTTTTATACACATGGATGGGTTGCCATAGGTGCAATAAGTAATAACAGATCAGTAGTGAGTCATCTGGTCCTTGTGCGATGCCGATGCGCAGCCAAAACCCTGCCTGAGTGTCTCCGTCTCAACGTACCTGAAGCTTTGCACCACGGGCGGTGCATTGGGTTATGAAATAGGGTGAAATGTTTTTTGTCGTCAGGTTTGTTGAGATTTGGTGATGTAGGTAATTCCTATTAAACACATTTGCGCATTTTAGATTTTTCAAAAGAGCGTGAGATTAACTTTTTAACTATTACGATGCATGATTTTCACAACAGTAGCTAGTCCTGGTAGCATAGCACATGATATTGATCGCCCCGCCCAGGCCAGGTTTCCAGTATTTTTTTGAGTGCGTGGCTGCATAAGTCAAAGTTTGATTAAGGTGCTGAATATCAGGGGTTATAAGCAAACAGACCTTTTATGAAATGCCTTTGACAGGGCACTTGTCTAATGAGTCGATTATTGAGGCTTACTGGAAGTTAAACAGGAAATTGCTGCCGAAATTCCATATGACCGTCACGCCAATGGCGAGTAGCTTGGCAAAGTAGAAAGGTATTTTGAGTTTTTCATTGAGGATAAAGAGAATGCTGTTGTTGATGGCGAGGCCAATGACAGCAAAAAACAGGAAAAGAGAAAATTCTGTAGTCAGGTCTTCATTGGTGCTTTCAAATGTCCAGATACGATTGAGGTAGTAATTGCTGGTGGCGGCCAATATGAAGCCAATGCTGTTGGCAAGTAGTTTATGTGTGCCAAGCTTTTCTTTCAGCAGCCATGTGGCTGAAAAATCAATGATGAGCCCTGACCCACCAACTACACCGAACTTAAGGAATTTGGTAAAGACAGTTTCCATTAGTATTCAAACGCTGTGAGGGAAGGATGGTTTGCAGATTGAAGCACCGCATGCCAAAGAGCGCTTTGATTATGAGGGGTGCGAATGGGTGTAACTTCTGTCATCTTTGGATACTTATGAATACCATAAAGCTTGTGTAGCGTTGCGTCCACTTAGGTGATGATTTGCCTGAAGTTGAACGCTCGCTGTATGAATCAATCCATTGCCCGCGAACATAATTGAAGATGGGCGATATATCAAATTATTGATCATGAGACGGAGCTGTATTGCCGATAGCAGGTAGCCGGCGTAGACGGTTTTCGATGGTGGTGCAATTGATCTGATTATGTTATCCAATGATTAAACAATAGGTATTTTTTCTAAAAATAGTCCCCAAAATATTATCATATGCTAATTTTTAATTAATCTGTAATTAAGGTATTTTAGCGAGGGTTTAATCTTTTTAGATGATTCTTCAATGATTTCCAGAGAGTTATGTCACATCGCGCGAATGCAAAGCGAGGAGGGTTTCTGAGATGCGTGATTTTTAGGCAAACTAAAAAGTCAGAATATTTCTTAGGAAAATAAAAAAAGTCCGGGATGAAAAAACACCCGGACCTGACATGGATTCTCCCAGCTAAAGGAGAACGAAACGTGCTAAACATAGCACCAACCAGCTATTAACTTTCAATGGGAATTTTCAGAATAGCGTAATCAATTAGCGTAATTAATATTTCTTGTATCAGTAATCGCTTCGCAAGATAATGTAAAAAAGCAAATGGTGGTGTATAAACCACCGATTAATTTTTCTTTTTTAGACAATATTGATTTATGTCGGAAGAACAAGAAATACTGTTGGCCTTGGGAAAACGGATAGATCAACTGAGGAAGCAGAAAGGAATGTCTTTTCAGACGCTGGCTAATATGAGCGATTTTGAAAAGTCAAACTTAGTAAAATTGGTCTCCCGAGGTAGTAATGTAACTGTTTCGACACTGATCAGGATTTCAGATGCTTTGGAAGTTAACCTGCATGAACTTTTCTTTTTCGAAACAGATTCGGAGCGATAGTGGATTAGACGTTTTGCTTTCAATTACGCTAATAGACAAATTGAGAATTAGAACGACTGGGGTGGCCCCAAAATTCTTTTCACCCCAATAAAGAACTTTGCTGATCGTCAGTTTTATGGCGATATCTCTTGGTCACAACGGATCATGAGTGGCATTCTAGTCTCTACGTAGTACTGCTTTGTAGGAGGTAAGTCTGTAGAATGGTTTATACCAGTCTTTTGTGAGTAGATGTTTACATAAACTTAACATGGGCGATCTACGCGTTTTTGATTTATATAGCCATATTGCAATACGTTTGGAGCAATAGATTAAAAATGAATAATAAAAGCTTGCTGGTACCGATAGCCTCATTCTGTGAAGGGCTTGAGTCAGAGTTTGATTTAATACCTGCAGAAAGGCAGGAAAAACTACTTCTGCTGAGAGACTATGTCCATGGTAAATTCACCCATGATCAGACGCCTCAACTGACCGTGATATGCACGCACAATTCACGCAGAAGTCACCTTGGACAAGTTTGGCTGGCGGTTGGCGCAAAGTATTATGGTTTGCCTGCCCTCCAGACATTTTCAGGAGGCACAGAGGCTACAGCTTTCAACAGCAGGGCAGTAGCTGCCTTGAGCCGGGCAGGTTTCGATATTCATACTGCCGACCCGGAAAAGTCCAATCCTACCTATGAAATACGTTGGAGTGATGATGCTCCCGTCTATCAGGCGTTTTCCAAGAAATATGACAGTGCGCCCAATCCCACTGCACAGTTTGGTGCCATTCTGGTTTGTTCTGAAGCAGACCAGGGCTGTCCTGTAGTAGTCGGTGCCGATTTCAGGTTGTTCCTGCCTTTTGAAGATCCCAAAGCGTATGATGATACCGACCTGGAAACGGCGAAATATGATGAACGCTGCAGGCAGATAGGAAGAGAAATACTGTTTGCTCTCAGCAAAATTGACCAGTAGTTTGAAACGTTTTTTGGCAGAAGCTCTGGGTACTTACCTGATGGTGTTTTGTGGTACCGGGGCCATCGTTATTAATGAAGTTTCCGGTGGTACGGTTACTCATGGTGGTATTGCTGTTACCTTCGGTTTGATTGTCATGGCGGTGATCTATGCATTCGGGAAACTGTCTGGTGCACACATCAATCCAGCGGTTTCTATCGCGTTTGCGTCGGTCAATATATTGCCTAAGAGAGACCTGCTTCCTTACATTGGGTCACAAATCTCGGGGGCTGTACTTGCTTCTTTGACACTTTTTTTGTTATTCCCAGGTCAGCATGGCTTGGGTGCTACCTTGCCAGCCGGCAGTGAATTGCAGTCTTTTGGACTTGAGTTGATTCTTACCTTCATATTGATGCTGGTCATTTTGTTTGTGTCGCAGGACTCACAGGTAAGTCAGTTTACCGGCTTTGTAGTGGGAGGTGTTGTATTGCTGGAGGCTTATTTTGCCGGACCTGTTTGTGGAGCTTCCATGAATCCTGCAAGGTCTATTGGTCCTGCTTTAATCTCCTTCAATATCAGTAGTTTATGGCTATACCTGATTGCTCCGGTTCTGGGCGCATTAGCTGCTTCGCTGGTTTGGAAATACCTGCGTTCGGAGTGATTCTCTTACCTTGACTTGCCGTGTCCGTATGCTATTCCAGTGACAGTGCCTGATCGGGTGGTGGTACTTCAGATAGTTGGTCTTCGGTGATTTGATCGTCTCATGTCTGATACAGTTTGTACGTGAAGGTACGCCTAATTTTTTCCTGCTGATCGTATTGTGTAAAGAGCGTTTTTGAGATTATTTCAGTAAAAAGTGTAATTTGCTCTTGACCCTGACGTAACGTCATACCCTAAGTTTGTTTCGAATCAAATAAACCAACAAAGTAGTGCGTCAATACTCGGTAAAAAAGCTGGCAGAGCTGTCTGGCGTAAGTGTGCGGACCTTGCATTATTACGATCAGATTGGTTTGTTGAGTCCCGCTGTGAGATCAGGAGCCGGATACCGGCAATACGGAGAAGCAGAGCTTCTCAGGTTACAGCAGATCTTGTTTTACAAGACTTTGGATTTTTCCCTCAAGGAAATCAAATCGCTGCTGGACAGCCCGGAGTTTGACCTGATTAACTCACTGGAACAACATAAAAAAGCACTGCAGGACCGAGCAGAATATATGAAGACTTTGTTGCAAACTTTGACTAAAACAATTGATCATTTAAAAAAAGGAACAATGTTGGACTACGAAACACTTTATGAAGGACTGCCTGCCGATAAGATAGAGCCTTATCGGCAAGAGGCCAGGGAAAACTGGGGTGAGGCTTTTGAGCGCTCGGAACGTCATCTTAGTAAAATGCAAAAAGGAGATCTTCAAAACCTAAAGAAAGATTTTGATATTTGCTGGCGAAAGCTGGCCAGCATGTGTGAGCAAGGTGCCTCGCCGAGTGCTGCCGAAGTGCAAGCTGAGATTGCGATGCACTATCAGTATATTCGGCAATTTTGGGGTACTGCTGACCGGCCAGACCCGCAGGTGGAAGCATATATTGGCCTGGCCGATATGTACATTTCAGACCCTCGTTTTACCAGTATTGATGGTAAACAGGTATTGGGTTTTGGTGAATTTCTGAAAGAGGCGATTCAGTATTTTGTGCACAATAGTATGGATTAACTATTGCTCAAATTTCCCGGAAATACCTTTGATTTTCTGTTGTTCAGACGGTTTAGATACTCAAAATCAGGGTATATTCTTTTTGAAGGAAACAATTAAATAATCGCTTTTTCTGTTGGTTGTGCTTAATAACCTGTACCTTACCGCTTTATTTATATTATTTAATTACCATGAAAAAAGGAACAGTGAAATTCTTCAACGACTCCAAAGGTTTTGGGTTTATAGTCGATGATGAAACTAAAACAGAGTACTTCGTACACGTGAGTGGCTTGATTGATGAGATCAAAGAGGGCGACTCAGTATCGTACGAATTGAAAGAAGGAAGAAAAGGATTAAATGCACATAATGTCAGCGTAATCTAAGCTAATTTCTGCTTAAAAATTTTGGAGACCCTGGTGATTTCATCAGGGTCTCTTCGTTTTAGTAGTTTCCCATTCAATAAAACCGCTCAATTGGAGTTAGTAAGATATTAGCGATCATGCTATAATCACTACTTCATGAGAGACGTCCGCATTTTAGTAAAATACCTGTTTCGGGAGCATATCATTTACAATCAGTTTTTTACGCTGTTGGCGGCTATCTCGCTACTACAATATGGTTATCGTGCCTTTGCTGCCATGTTTTGGCTCAAAGTAGTGGGTTTTGTGACTGTTACTGTTTTGTGGTATTGGTTCAGGTCCCGGCACCTGTACTTTTTTTACAATCTTGGCTTTGGTTGGCGCAAGTTGTTGCTTACAGCCTGGGCGGTGGATACCATCCTAAGTCTCGTCATTTTACTAATCCTCAATAGTTTGTTTCCATGAGTGTGCTTGAGGTTGATAGTGTAGAGTTGAGTTTTGGAAAACGTATGATCTTGCAGGACGTTTACCTCAAATTTGAAGAGGGAAGTGTCACCGGATTGATTGGGCGCAATGGTAGCGGGAAATCCTGTTTGCTTAAGATATTATCTGGTGCGCTCAGGGCGAATACGCAGTCCGTGCGACTCGATGGCCGGTATTTATTGCGTGCGCATGAGGAACGCGGTTTATTGGCTTTTCTGCCGCAAGAAGGCTTTGCCATGGATTACCTCACTTGCTCCGAGCTGGCTGCTGTCCTGGGTTTGAATACTGCTTCATGTGATTATCTTCGGTCAGTCGATGGCATAGGGCCGCATTATGACAATAAAATCGGAGAGTTGTCTACAGGGTTGAAAAAGCTTATAGAGGTGCTGGTGGTTTTGCTCAGTCCCAGGAGGTTTGTGTTACTGGATGAACCCTTTTCCTTTCTGGCGCCCGTTTTGGTAGAGGAGGTGATCAGGGTAATCAACGAGCAGTCAAAGCAAAAAGGGATCCTGCTGACAGACCATATGTACCAGCATGTATTTGATGTTTGTGATCATCACTATCTGTTGATGAACGGAAGTTTGAAACAGGTGGCCAATTTATCTGACTTGACGCAGTACGGTTATATCAGTGAATAATTCAGTTTTGTATTTGATCTCACCTGTAATGAGCAACCCACGGCAGTTTTATGGCATTTTATCAATATTAGTCATTTGGTGTACAGGTGAGTAATGAAATAAATCTTTTAAGGCATAGATATTTCATCTATCTTTGCCACCTTTTAATAGAAAAATCTAAGAAATGCGTAAGCTTTTAATTGCAGTTTTATTCGTTGTTTCAGCAAATTCGGCTTTTGCTCAAAAAGAAAAATTGGGTAGCCCGGATCTTCCCGGTGACTTAATCATCAATGTAGGTATTAACGCACTGGTTGACAGACCGAGAGAACTTCGTTTGAACGCATTTGGATCTAAGTCTGTTGGTATTTACTATACTAACAGAGTGGCCATAAGCCCAACTTTTTCTTTCTATCCTGCTTTGGGATTGGGATTGGAAAAGTATGATTTTCAAGACGACATCACTTTGACAAACAACGCGACCAATGAAACGCAGATCACAGACATCAGTGGTTTGGGAGTGATTAGCAAAAACAGGCTGGCAACCACCTTTCTGGAAGCACCTGTTGAGTTTCGCTATTTCCCCAAAAAGACAACTGACGGTTCCGGCTTCTTCATCGCCATCGGCGGTTCCATTGGTATTCGCCTCGCCTCTCACATGAAGTTGAAGTATACAACGGAAGAAGATGTCAACGTAACGGATAAATTCAGAACGGATTACAATCAGAGTACTGTGCGCTACGGACTCATCGGTCGTATTGGAACCCGCGGTGTAAGTGGGTTTTACCGGGTGTACTTTTCACAGGTTTTTGACGACGGACAAGTACCCAATGGCCTGGCCAATCCTACTTCTTACACGCTGGGAATTAGTTTCAATGCCTTTTAATTAGGGCTTACAAAAAAACATTAGAAGAAGCTTAGGTGAAATGAGCAGGTATGATGCTCGTTTTCCTAAGCTTTTTTCATTTGTAAAGATACCGGTATCATTCTTTGTTCATTTTAATTGATTGTTCATGTAATGTGAATCTTAGATTTTTGTGATCGAATGAAGCTAATCTATTTGACTGATTTTTTTGCTTTATGGTTGTTTATGAGATTTTAAATCATCTCTAGCATGTTTTGTTGATGTCTTTAGGTTCTAACTTATCTTCTTTCTGTTCATTATTTTTATTTGTTCACGTAACGTGAATTTATTATATTAGTGAACGTAATGGATGAGGATATTGTACAATTAGCATTAAATAATCTCAACAAGGAGACGGGAATAGTAGGACGATGGACTGAGCGGAGAGACATTGATGGAGAAGTCAAGTTGGTTGTAAATGATAAAACCTTGCACTACTTCGTCGAAGTGAAGCGTGAAGTTCGTCGACATCAACTTGACCAATTACTTAGATGTCGTAAGCAATTTACAGATGTTCTCTTAGTCGCAGAGCACATCTTCCCCGCAGTAAAGGCAGAGCTTCGTGAACTGAATTTTCCTTATTTGGAAACTAATGGGAATGTGTTCATTAAAAGAGCACCTCTATGGTTATGGATTGATACTAATCGAAAAACATTTATTCAAAAAGAAACGCGTAACAGAGCATTCACAAAGACTGGCCTTAAAGTACTATTTTATCTATTGCTTGATAGAGAAAATGTAAATTTACCACAGCGAGTAATTGCAGAAAAGACAGGTGTGGCACTAGGTAATATCCCATTGGTGCTGAATGGTTTGAAAGAAGCAGGGTATTTACTTCGAAAAGGTAAAAAAACATATTTATGGGAACACAAGGAAGATCTTATCCATCGCTGGATTAACGAGTATGAAATTAGTCTAAAACCCCACCTTCTAATTGGCACGTTTCACTTAGAGGTTCCATGGCAGGAATTGGAGTTTGATGGATATGATGAGGCCTGGGGAGGTGAAACAGCAGGAGATCTTTATACAGATTATTTGCGTCCCGAAGAGTACATTTTGTTTACCAGGAAAAGCCGTACTGATTTTATTAAAAAATATAGATTGAGGCCTGGGACAAAAGGTAATTTGAAACTTTATAAAATGTTTTGGACAGCAAATCATGAAAAACCATATCGTGCTGCGCCGCCGCTTTTGGTCTATGCTGACCTAAAGTTGAGAAGAGATAAGAGATGCAGAGAAGTAGCTACAATGATCTGGAATGAGTACATCCAACCAAACATATAAAGAGTTAGCTATCCCCTACTTTAAGGAGGTTTTTGATATGATAGATGAGGTTCTTATAAAGAGAAAGATACCTTATTACTTAGTAGGGGTTAATGCTATGGCTCTTAAGCTTCTGGAAAAAGGAGGGAAACCTGGCAGAGGAACCAAGGATATTGATTTTGCATTGATGGTGGCGTCGATGGATGAGTATGAACAGATCGTTGAATTGCTTGTTGATCAAGGGTTTACGAGAGTTAAATCTCCATGGACAATATATCATTCGCAATTTAACGTGGTTGTTGACTTATTGCCTTTTGGCCAGATCGAAGAAAATGATACACTTTCATTCCATGAGAGGTATTCTGATCTCCATGTACTCGGATTTAGAGAGGTACTTGAAAGTGCTACCGAAATCTCGATTGAATATAAGATAGCCAAAATTCCTCCACTTCCTGGAATGATCATCTTGAAACTAGTCGCGTGGAGCGACCGACCAGAAGAAAGAGATAATGACTTGTCAGATATCTTTAGAATCATAGAAACATATTATGATCACGAATGGGATCATATCGTTGCAGTCCACTATGATTTACTCGATCAGGTAGATGAGGCGCATGGCGATTTGAAAATTGCTGCAAGGGTCTTAGGTCGTCAGGCCCAAGTGTATTTGAGAAAATCAACGGAACTGTCTAAGAGAATCTTTGACTTGTTGAGAAATAACTTATTGGACGCTGAGTCTTCCCAAATTGCACGGGAATGGGCAAAATTGAAGGATATTGAAGTGGTAGAAGCTTTGTTGATTTTGCAAGCTTTTGAAAAAGGGCTTAAGGAATTGGAGGCCGGGTAGGGCATGGGATAACCAATAAAGCATTCCAAGAAGTCTGCTTGGTGAAAACTAACGTCTGTGTATAGCAATGACCTGAATATTGCCATTAAAGTCTTCACAAAGATGAATTGGCTCCGTTGCAGTATAGTTTTGCTAAAGGAAAACTACCACAAAATAAACAAGCAACAAAAAGAAATCACAAAACCTACCGCAGCACCATAAATAACCTGGTTGAAGGTGTGGAGGTTGAGGTAGAGCCTTGCTGAGCTGACGGCGCCTGCGGCGAGAAAAGCAAAGCTCAGCGGCCATAGCACATCCGATTGATGACCCTTTACCAGGATTGCCGTGAGAAAACCCACTGCACCCCAGATTCCGGCGCTGTGAATGCTGATTTTGTACCAGGCAGTGATGATGGTGAGAATGGCGATCAGTAAGGTGGTGCCTACCAGTACAACCGAAAGGTGCCAGCTCACATCCAGCCGGGAGATCAACAGAAACGTAGAAACTCCGTACCAGAATACAATGAAGAAAAAGGGGATAGAACGCTCCTGTCTGACGCGCATTTCAAAATCTGACAGATGTCCTGAGAACTTAAGAAATAAGATGCTGACAGCAGGCATTAGCAGTGTGCCTATGGCCAGGATGGCCCATAGGAAAAGGTACTGCCTGGAAGTATAAGGCCAGAGAATCTCTGGATAGACTGCCGATAAGATCCAGAATAAATAGGAAGTCACCAGCAAAGGATTGAACAATACCGAAAGGGCAGTGGATAAGTTTTTCACAATAGCTCTTTTCTAAGTCGTGCTACCGGAATGCCGAGTTGTTCACGGTATTTGGCAACTGTACGTCTGGCGATGTTATAGCCATGCTGGCGAAGAATTTTCTCCAGTTTGTCATCAGAAAGTGGCTTTCTCTTATCTTCCTGTTCTATGGTTTCCCGTAGCTTATTTTTGACCTCCCTGCTACTCACATCTTCGCCGGAGTCCGTTGAAATACCTTCACTGAAGAAGTATTTGAGTGGGAAAATACCAAACTCAGTTTGTATGGCTTTGCTATTGGCGACCCGTGATACAGTAGAGATGTCCATGTTGATCTTTTCGGCAATGTCTTTGAGGATCATTGGCCGTAGTTTGCTTTCATCGCCTTCCAGAAAGTAATCGTATTGAAAATCAATGATAGCTCTCATAGTACTGAGCAATGTCTGCTGACGCTGCTTGATGGCATCAATGAACCACTTGGCGGCATCCAGCTTTTGTTTGACAAAAGAGACGGTCTCTTTCAGCTTCTTGTCTTTTTTATTGCTCTTATCATAGGTCTGCAACATTTCTGAGTAAGACCTGCTGATTTTTAGTTCAGGCGCATTCCTGGAGTTGAGACTGAGTTCCAGTTTGCCATCATTATTATTGAGTATGAAATCCGGAATCAGATACTGTGTTTTTACGATACTGTCACCAATTCCTCCAGGTTTAGGATTTAGTTTCGTAATGGTATTGATAGCCTCTTTGAGAAGATCTTCACTTTCAATGTCCAGCTTCTTCATGATCTTCTGGTAGTGCTTCTTGGTGAACTCATCAAAGCAGGAATCAATGATGCCGATGGCGGTGGTCACTGTTTCGTTTTGATCTGCTTTACGTTCCAGTTGCAGCAACAGGCATTCCTTCAGGTCTCGCGCGCCAATGCCCGCAGGATCAAATGTCTGTACTTTGAACAGAAGGGACTCAAGTTCTTCCAGATCTGTTTCAATGTTTTGGGCAAAAGCCAGGTCATTGACGATGGCTTCCAGGTCTCTGCGGATGTAGCCATCCTCATCTATACTGCCGATGAGCTGTCTTGCCACTGTGGTTTGTCGCTCATCCAATCGCAGGTAGCCCATTTGCATGACCAGGCTCTCTTGTAAGCTGGAGCCTACACTGATGGGTAACTCTTTATCATCTTCGTCAGGGTTGTTGCGATCGCCCTGCATTTTGTAGCCTGCATAGTCATCTTGTAGGTAGTCAGCAATGTCGAGGTCGTTATCTGTACCGGCATCTTCATATTCATCCTGACTGGCTAAGTCATCCTGAGGCTCTTCCTTGCCTTCCTCCAACGCAGGATTTACCTCCAGTTCTTCTTCAATACGGGTATCAAGCTCTGCGGTAGGCACCTGCAGGAGTTTGATGAACTGTATTTGCTGAGGACTCAGCTTCTGTCCTAAAGTCTGACTTAAATTGAGTTTTTGCATACTACTTTTTTGCTGGATTCAAATTTAGGATAAAATTTCGTCTCCCAACGATGATTAAACCCCGTTTTGCCCATGCTTATGAAAAATTGACTGGCCCCGGACGGGCCAAAAAATGTAAGCCACCGGTAAAATTAAATCCATTTTTTATCTAATGGATATTTTTATAAAAATGAGTGGTTTAACAATCCAAAATATCTTTTTTTTGCACATTAATCAAGTACGTGGGGCACAAATTGGTCCACGACTGTTTTTTTAAATCATTAAATAATTTAATCAATGTTGTATCGCGGTGGTCAGCCGACCACAAAATTTATGTAATCATGAGCGACGTAAAACAAAGAAGGGTAAAAGTCAAAGACCTATTTGACGAGACCCTGATCGGAAAAAGTGTATTGGCCAAAGGCTGGGTAAGGACAAAAAGGGCAAATAAGAATGTGGTGTTCATTAATTTGAACGACGGTTCTTGCCTCAGTAATATCCAGGTGGTGGCTAATCCTGAGACGATCGATGAAGAGACGCTCAGCCGCGTTACAACGGGTGCCAGTATTGCGGTGTCCGGTACATTGGTCGCTTCACAGGGAGCGGGGCAAGCTACTGAATTGGATGCAGTAACTATCGAAGTCCTGGGAGATTCGTCCCCGGAATACAAGCTGCAACCCAAGCGACATACGCTGGAGTTTATGCGTGAAATCGCCCACCTGAGACCCAGAACCAACACCTTCAGTGCAGTGTTCAGGATCAGGCATGCGATGATGTTTGCTGTGCACAAGTTTTTCAACGACAAGGGTTTTTTCAACATCCATACACCTATCATCACTGCTTCGGATGCAGAAGGTGCGGGTGAAACCTTTAAGGTGACTACGATGGATCTTGAGAATCCTGCCAGAGGCGAAGACGGGAAGGTAGATTATAAAGAAGACTTCTTTGGCAGAGAGGCTAACCTGACGGTGTCAGGCCAGCTGGAAGGAGAGCTTTTTGCTTTGGCTTTGTCAGAGATTTATACATTTGGCCCTACTTTCCGTGCAGAAAACTCCAATACCACAAGACACCTGGCGGAGTTTTGGATGATTGAGCCTGAGATGGCCTTTTACGACTTGTCAGATAACATGGACCTGGCCGAGGAGATGATGAAATACCTCGTTCAGTATGCCCTGGATCACTGTCGTGAGGACCTGGAGTTCCTGAATAAGCGCGGGCTGGATGAGGAGAAAACAAAACCTCAGAACGAGCGCAGCGAACTCTCATTGCTCGAAAGATTGCAGTTTGTACTGGATAACGAGTTTGTGAGGATTTCCTACACGGAAGCCATCGATATTCTGAGAAACTCCAAGCCCAATAAGAAGAAAAAGTTCAAGTTTCTGATTGAAGGCTGGGGAACGGATATCCAATCGGAGCACGAGCGGTTTTTGGTAGAGAAACACTTCAAAAAGCCTGTGATCCTCTTCGATTATCCCAAGGATATCAAGTCGTTTTACATGCGTCAGAATGACGATGGCAAGACGGTGGCAGCGATGGACATGCTATTCCCCGGCATTGGCGAGATCATTGGAGGTTCGCAACGTGAAGAACGCCTCGATAAGCTGACACAGCGCATGGAGGAGATGAATATCCCTCATGACGAACTTTGGTGGTACCTGGATACCAGAAAGTTTGGAACGGTGCCTCATAGTGGATTCGGTCTCGGTTTTGAGCGCATGCTGCTGTTCGTCACCGGAATGAGTAATATCAGAGACGTGATTCCATTTCCAAGAACACCGGGTAGTGCCGAGTTTTAGAATGGATTGAACATATATTGAATAAAAACCCTGTCGGTCAATAAGTCGGCAGGGTTTTTCTTTTACCCGGTTTATGCGATAGGTAGTCCATTGCCTATTTCAGGTTTGATCACTCAAAAATGTGTTTGGTTTTGATGAATGGGTTGTTCTCTACGATGTTTCGGATAGAGTCGAGGGAGAGCTCAGGCATATTGAGCATGGTGGTATCGGTGCCCAGCTCGATGCTGTGCGACTTCCAGTTGTCACCAAACCGCGAGTGTTCGATCGCTTGTAATTTGACACCCGAGAGCCTCAGCTGATAGGCAACCAGCAGGATGTCTTCGCGTTTGACCGAGTCTCCGTAGTAAATGGTGTTGGTGAGGTATTTTCTTAACGTTCGATTGCTGGAGCGCTCGTGAATGTAATAACCCAGCTTTTTGAGCTGGCTGACCTTGTTACCGTCTTTGGGCTTGCGGTAGTAGCGAATGACAACATCGTCATGTTTCGGGACTTCTTTGGCATCGGTAGAGTATTTCTCCAGAAGCGCCTGATACCATTCTTCTGTGGTTTGCGTGCCGGCTTGTAAAGGCTCCATTTTTTTGACCGTTGAGGTCGCTTCAGTCTCCTTGCTCGTTTTATTGACTACCGTTTTAGCGGTAGGAGGCTTATCTTTTGGCGTGTTTTTGCCGGCCTTGCTAGTTTCGGTCGGACTAGACTCGGACGGACTAGACTCGGGCTTGCTGGCCTTAGCTGGTTTTTTCCCTGATTTACCCGCCTTGCGCTGTTGGGCCGTGGGCTGTTGATCAGGAGCTAGTTCTTTTTTCTTGGTGAGTATCGATAGATAGACCATCGTACTTGACAGTACAACTACCATGATCAAATATTGGACTCCTCTTTTTTTGACTACATTCATATCAATGACGATTAAAAACCGGACGCATAGAAAAATGTGCATGTGGCCAAATTGGACTACTCACTGTCACTGTTTAGCAGTCAATTCTTTCCCGTGTTTGTGACCTTAATTTAATAAAAAACCCCACATTCTGAAAATGCAGGGTCTTTTACACTGTCAGGGAGGATTTGGCAGACCTTATCATGTTTGTTTTATGATAGATCAGCTTACCGTGCTGAAACACGTTCCTTCTACAAATTGAGACTCATTATTAATTCATAATTACTAATGATGGAAACCAGCATATAGTAAAGAAGTCGGTGTTTGCATCAGCAATCAATCATTTGTGATGATTCTTAGTATTCAGTCCTTTCCTATTTATTTTTTGATGAAGGCATATCCAACAGAAACCTGGAAAACCTGATTTCTCAACTCATCATTTGTTGCGGGGTCAAGGTCCAGATTCAACGTATCGTTGATGTCGCTGAGGCCCAGATTATACCTTGCTGTCAAATTAAACCTGAACGGCAGGTCAATTCCGGCACCGATTGCAAGACTCACGTCAGCACCCTTCAGGTCATCGGCAATGTCTGTTGTACCGCCATTGGTAAGGTCAGTCACTTCAGATAATGTAGTAAAACCAAACTGAGGGCCTACCTGCAGGTTCAAACCACCCACCAGGTACAACTTCAGCATGACAGGAATGTTGACATAGGCCGTCTCAAATTCAGTTCTGAGACCAGAGGTACTGAATTCAGTAGATTGTGTACTGAATAGTATTTCAGGCTGAATCGCGAATTTTGTGAATTTAATCATCCCATAAGCACCAATGTGCAGACCAGTTTGTCCTTCGGTATCGAGGTCCGTTTTGAGATTAGAGAAGTTAGGTCCTCCTTTTACTCCTAGTTGGAAACCTAGTTGCGCATTTGCCTGATTAAAGCTTAGGGCGATTAATGCAATCGCCAACACCATCGTAATTTTCTTCATAGTCCATTATGATTATTTGATCCTACATCAAAGAAAGTGAAAAATCTTTGATTTTATTGCTTATTCGCTCATGAATGAGTCGTTTCGGTGATTTTTCGCTATGGTCTCTGCTGGTGTTTGAAAAGTAAAAAGGACGGCTAACCCCAATCATTCATGTAAAACCAAACCCTTGTGCACAAGTAATTGATATTCAGAGTGAGCCGTAAAATTTATTTGATTAGGAAGTGCCCAGAAAGAGGGTGTACACCTTTGGTCACTAAAAAATTAATTACACTGTCTATCAAACAGTTAAACCTCCGTACAAATAAGTCCCGAATTTTTCGGGCTAACATCAGTTAACTGTCCTTTTGAATTCTTTATACGCTGGATACTTTTAAAGTCTCCTGCTGTCTGCCAATCGCTTAGTCCTGGATGGTAATACTGTTATTGCCAATGCTGATTGGTTCGTTGATTCTGCCTTCTTCAGAAGTGTTTTCCAGGTTTAGTACACCTCTGGGGCAAACTGCGGAGCAAACGCCACATCCTACGCAGGAAGACCTCACGATGTTCTGCCCTCTCTGTGCATACCATCTTACATCAATACCCTGCTCACAGTAGGTGGAGCAGTTTCCACAGGAAATGCACTGTCCGCCGTTGGTGGTGATCCTGAATCTGGACTTGAAGCGTTGTACCAGGCCGAGATAAGCCGCCAGCGGGCACCCAAACCGACACCAAACCCTGTTGCCCATGAGTGGGTAAAAGCCTGTGCCCACCACTCCGGAGAAGATAGATCCCACCATGAAGCCATATATATTTCTGATGTCGCCACTGGAGAAGCTGAAATTGTTGCCTTCAACAGGCATGTATTTTTGGAAAAACAGGAATTCGCTGAAAATAACCCCCAGCCCGAAGAATGCCACAATGCCCACTACCACATTCCTTACTTTGTGGCCAGACATCTCAGGGTATTTCTTGCGGTGATAATAAAACAGTCCGCCGCCTACTGCTGCCACCAATGCAATGACAATCCATTTGTTGAATGCGATGTAAAATTCGCCGCCAAAGAAATTATAAAGGACCAGGCCGGTCATGATGATGCCAAAGACCAATACGCCATGAATCAGGAAGCGCTCAATTTGCCATGCTTCTGTTGATTTATCAGACAGCTGCCTGAAGGGGTCTCCTGCAGTTTCTGCCAGGCCACCGCAGCCACAAACCCATGAGCAGTACCATCTCTTGCCAAAGAAGTAAACGAATACGGGTACGCCTACGGCAAATAAGGTGATCCCCCATACAAACATGAAGATACCCACTCCGCCAGCTTGTGTGAGTGTGTTGATATGCCATGCATCGAAAAAGTCATAGTCGAGCGGCCACATATTTTTAAAATCAAAGTACGGCTGATTGAACCTCACCAAAATTTCCGGAAGCAGAAAGGCAATGGCCAGCTGGAAGAACATCACGGAGCAGGTACGGAAAATCTGATAGCGGCTGTGTCTGTATTTCACAATCATTCTGATCCCCATGACCACTACAGCAAACGAATACATGAAACCGTAAAGGAACCACTGACTGGAAGTGCCGGAAGGGTCAATCAACTTTTTGACTGGGTCTACCAGGATAATGAAATTGGTGATGGAGGCAGAATAGAAGTACAGTGCGATGTAAAACAAGATTAACAAGACGCCTATGGCAATACCTATCCAACCACGATTGTTGAGTGCATTGTGGAAAATACCATTGTTTTTGATGCCTGCAGGGCCTGCGAGCTCTACTTGTGGCAAGATGAACATCAATGCGCCGATGGCTCCGACCACAAAAACGAGTATGAACAGTAGTGTCGTGTGTTCTGTGATGAGCCCACCGGCAGCGGCTCTCACCAGTGTTTCGTCATAGTCGGTGAAAATCCGGTCGTTCCATCGTTGCTGAGCCACTAATTCGGCATCAACCGCTTTGAGTGCATCGCTGATGGCTCCTGATAGGTTGGCAGGCTGACTAAAAGTCTGGCCCAGCACTTCTTGTAACTTGGGTCGTAGCAGTTCCTGATGGTTTCCGGCTACCTTGGCAGTGAAAATTTCTTCGGTGAGCTGATACTCGCCCATGAAGAAAGTTGCCAGAAAAAGGCCAAAGGAAAAGAGAAATATTACGAGGCCAACTGATCTAATTGCTTTCATTGATTTCTATGAATTTTTTGAAGGTCTTTTTGCTAATTTTAGGAGAAAATTCTTTCCAGAATCCCCTTTGAGCGAATTTTGATGCGCTTTTCAGGAAACTCCTGATTGTATTGCTGTTGCATATTCGTGTCGTACTTTCGGAAGAACTCCGGATCGAAGTTGGCTTTGTCGAGGTGTTCTATCACATAGCCTAACGTCCTTTTTTCCTGCAGCCATTTGTCCCAGACTACATGTCTCATCCTGATGCCAAAAGTGTTGACGCCAAGGATGGTATGATCATTTTTGTCAAAGACGAACTTCACACATTTGTCTCCAGTATTTGCTTCCCAGTAAAACTGTCCTTCGTTTTCTCTCAGTTTATTGAGGACGGTACCATAAGTCTGGTATTCGATGTCGAAGAACTTGGCGGAATTGTACCACAGTCCGGGTTGATAGGCCGTTTTGGTTCCAGCCAGCGTGCGCCCCAGTGCTTCGCCCATCATTTTACCTACATACCAGACGGCTTCAATAGGTCTTCTTCCCGGTACAGGCTCTTTGACTTCACAGCAATCTCCTGCCGCATAGACATCTGGAATGTTGGTCTCCAGAAATTCGTTGGTGACAATGCCACGATTGATTTCTAGTTTTGTGTCTCTAAGGAAATCAATGTTGGGCCTCACGCCGGGGGTTAGCCCTACGAACTGACAGGCGATCTCCTCACCGGTATTGGTGGCCACCGCTCTTACGCGGCCATTTTCATCTGAAAGTATTTCTTTTAATTCAGTTTCCAGGCGAAGGTCTATGTGATGAGACTTTAAATGTCTGCTCACCAGTGAAGCTTCTTCCTTTGGTAAAATATTGCTCCAGAATTGGGATTCCCTTACCAGAAACGTTACTGGGATGTTTCGCGAATGAAGCATTTCCGCCATCTCTACCCCAATCAGGCCACCGCCCACTACAACTCCTCTTTCTATGTTTTGAGTGTACTCTTCCATGTACTCCAGGTCCTGGTAATTGTAGAGGCCTATCACGCCTTTAAGGTCCTGCCCCGGCCAGCCAAATTTGTTGGAAACTGAGCCGGTAGCCAATACCAACTTGTCGTACTTCATCTCTTCGCCACCATCAAAATGCAGTGTTTTTTGATCGAAATCTACCTGTTTGACCCAGGCTCTCTTGAGGGAGATGTTGTTTTGCTTCCAGAAGTGATCCTCATAGGGCTTGGTATTTTCATACTTCATATGACCCATGTAGATATACATTAAAGCTGTTCTGGAAAAAAAGTGGTCGGTTTCTCCGGAAATCACCGTCACCTGATGCGTAGCGTTTTTCCTGAGATGCCTGGCGGTGGTGATGCCGGCGATGCCATTTCCTATAATAACAATGTGATCCATTCTGAATTTTTAAAACATTTAATGTTACGTACAATATAGAAAAATCGCTTGTCAAGCGAGTGACAATTGGTCAGATGATCATATAATTGCTTGATTGTCAGCTCTATTTAGAATCTTTCTATATATTGAGCATTGAGCTATTTGTTTGACGCACGACAGTTGCTTAAAAAATTGCGAAACGAAGTCTTTGCTTGTTGTAAAAACCCCGTTCTTGAAAATATTAATTGAAATTCGTACTATGAAAACTAAAGCTTTTTTACGCCTCATGCTACTTTCGGTCCTGCTTTTATCTGGCTGGTCGTCTGTTTTGGCTCAGGAAAGGTACTTTGATCAGTTGGACGATTTTTTGGCAAGGTATCATCAACCTGGCGGTCTGATTGACTATTCACATATCTCTAAAGTAGATGAAACGCTTGATTCACTGTATGATGCAGTAGGTACTATTGATCTGACCGATTCTTCAGAAAGCTTTGCCAAAGCCTTTTATATCAATGCTTATAACATCATTGTGATCAAGCAGGTTACCGCCTTTTATCCCATCAAGGGCCCTTTTGATATTCAGGGTTTCTTTGACAATATTCAGAGTGTGGTGGCAGGCCGGGAGATGACTTTGGATGTGCTGGAAAAGCAGGTGATCTTACCCCGGTTCAAAGACCCTAGAATTCACTTTGCACTCGTTTGCGCTGCCCGTAGCTGTCCGGTTATAGACGAAAAAGCTTACCGCCCGGAGACGATTGAAGATGAATTGGATCGTGTTGCCCAACAGGTGTGTAATAACGACTTTTATGTGAAGTTGAAAGGGAAAACATTGTATCTGTCGAAGATTTTTGACTGGTATGCGGCTGAATTTACCGGCGGTCAAACCATTGTTGCCTATCTCAATCAATACCGTGAAGAGCCTATTCCTGAGGGTGTCAAGATTCGGTACAATGATTATGACTGGTCGCTGAATGACTCGGTGCAGTAAGCCATGGCACTACTTAAGTCGTGCCATGGCTTACTGCAAAATCAATCTAAACGTATTATTAGGGCCTCGCAGGAAATAAACGCCTGGTCTGAGGCCGGATAGATCGAAGGTAGTGTCTTCATTGGGGATTAGACGCAGGTTTGTACTGATTAGTCTGCCGGATGCATCGTGCATAGTAAGAGTTTGTGAGCGCTCTGTATAGAACGTGATGGTGCGGTTGTCTACCAGCGGATTGGGGAAAGCGATGAATTCTGTCAGTACTTCCGGTATGTCAGCAGACTGCAGTCTAATGGCTTTGATACCTCCCCGTATATCGCCGATCATGCCAAAGATTTCTCCTGTGCCGTACAGATCTCCAAAGGCCAGCGGATTGTTGAAGCCGAGGTCGAAGCGGCCGGTTTCATCTGCTTCCTGATTGAGGAAGTTTTCTACGATGGGGTCCGAAGTGATGTCCTGATAGACTTCTAAGACACCTCTTGCATCGGACTTAATGATTTCTTCTTGCGGGTCGTCATCCAGGTTGATGAATGCCAGCGTAGGGTTGATGCGTTCTCCGTCCGAATCGATACCGAGGAAGTTCTCGGATTGCTCTTCAAAGTCGGGTGCTGTATTGGTGCCGTTGTTGATGAAAACATTGAGCCTTCCAAAATTGCGGCCGAGGATAACATCCAGACGACCGTCGTTGTTGAGGTCTCTGATGTGAGGGAGGTCATTGCGGCTGTAGCGAAACGACCAATCGATGGGTTCTGCAAAGGTGCCGTCCTCATTGCGTAGCAACAGAAACATGTCGGCAATCAATTGATTACTCTTACCAGCCCCTATGAACAGGTCTGTTCTGCCATCTTCATTGACATCAATAAACGTAGGACTAATCCTGATCCATTCGCGTTCAGATAGTGAGAGGAAATCCCTGTCTCGTAACGTGAAGTTGGGCCTTCTGAAATTACCTGTGTTTTCATAGTAATGTAACGTAGCACGGTAGGTCTCTCCGTCCAGTTGTCCCTTGTTGCCGATGAACAAATCCAGGTCGCCATCGTCATCCCAGTCAAAGAGTGCAGGATAGGACTGCTCGCCCACATCTATGCTGTTTTGCTGCATGAAACTTTCGGTGAGCAAGGTCTTATCTGCCCCTGAAAAGACATTGATAGACTGGCTGTAATCCAGGAAGAACCCGTCTGTTCTGGTGTTGTTAGACACGATGAAATCGTCCACTCCGTCACCATCATAATCTGCAAAAGAATTGATGGTGTACTCTCCAAAGTCGGTTTTAGAGAAAAAATCTGTTTGAAAACTGCTGAAGTCGGGGCTGTTGAAATCTTTGGCGTTGGGCAGGAAAGCCATCTGCGGACAGCCTTCAATGCCGATGAACAGGTCGTTGCCATTGAATACGATGGATTTAGCAGCAGCGTGTTGGATCTTCTCGAAGCGTGATCCGTCACAGCCACTTCCATCGAAAATGAAATCATTGCAATTGCACTCTTCCACGCCACCCCAGAAGAGGTCGGCCTTCTCGAAAGTAAGCGGGTCATCGAGGTTGTTGTCCGCACTCACGTTTTTGTAAAGTACAATCCTGTCGCCCGACACAAAATCGAAGACCAGCAAGTCTACATCGCCATCTTCATCGAAATCGCCAATGGCTGGAAAGTCTGAGCCAGACACCACAATGTTGACCGAGTTGCCATTGCTGAGTGAACGAAGGTTGCCATCGAGTACTTCCCAGCCAGATGTACCGTTGCGGATGACTTTGACACCGAAGCTTGTATCCGTGAAAATGTCGGGTCTGCCGTCTCCATCGTAATCTGCAAAGATGAGCCAGTTGGTAATTTCCGGAGGCAGCGATTCTGACCGGCCTTTGTTGATCAGGATTTCTCCTTCTATGCGCTCTCCGATATAAGCTTTGTTGTTGGAACGGTCAAAGATGATCCACTCGGTGGCGCCGTCTACATCAATATCGATTTCACGCACCTGCACAGCGTTGAAGCCTCCGCTGAATGGGTCTGAAAGTACCTCACCATCAACAGTGAAGTTGATCTCGTCTGCGGCTACATATTCAAATTGCTGCGCCTTAGAAAGATGAAAGGCGCAGGTGAATGCAAAAAGCAGAAGCAGCGTTCGTTTGTCCATATATAAGGTTTTCCAATGCAATATTAGGTGGTTTTCAATTCTAATAACGACCTCTGATAATCGATCTTGTTTTATATCAGCATGTTTATTGATAGTTTCGCAATGTTGTCTGATGCATAACATTCTTTCCGCCAAAATCGATCCAAACAGTTGAACTGTTGGAGCGGAAACGAGGTTGTTTTTGAATGTGTTTCGTGTAATGAGACAATTGACCGGATAGATACCCTACGTACTGATGGAAAAGGAATATCAGATAGAATCTTTATACGCCAAATTTCTGCAGAGCAATGCCGTGGTAACAGATACCAGAAAACTGACCGATGGCGACTTGTTTTTTGCGCTGCGTGGCCCCAATTTCAACGGCAATGCCTATGCTGCTGCGGCCATAGGGGCCGGTGCCTCTTGTGCCGTAATTGACGACCCCGATTACGAGGTGGAAGGTAAAACAATGCTGGTGGAGGATTCACTGAAAATGTTGCAGAAATTGGCGAGGTTTCACCGTAGTAGATTGAGATGTCCTGTGCTGGGAATCACCGGTTCCAATGGGAAGACCACTACCAAGGAATTGGTGCGAAATGTGCTTGAGGAGCGTTACATTGTCACGGCTACAGTGGGCAATTTCAACAACCATATAGGTGTGCCACTGACGGTGTTAAGCATCAACCCGCAGGCGGAGTTTGCCATCGTGGAAATGGGCGCTAGTGCCGTAGGGGAAATCGCATTGCTTTCCAGCATCGCCATGCCTACCATGGGTTTGATCACCAATATTGGGAAAGCACATACGGAGACTTTTGGGGGAATTGAAGGGGTGATTCGGGGCAAAAGTGAGCTCTTTGATTACCTGAGGAAGAATGGAGGGCAAGTGTTTATCAATGGTCTGGACCGTGTGCTGAGTAATATGACCAAGCGTTTTGAGTCGCCGGTGCAGTATCCTATGTCGGATATGACGTTTGAAAATGCCGATCCGTTTATTGTCTATCACGCGGGTGAGCGGGAGGTGAAAACCACTTTGATCGGTAGTTACAATTATGCCAACATTGCTGCGGCAGTGGCCATAGGCAGGCATATGAATGTAGCGGAAGATAAAATCCACCATGCCATAGCGACTTATGAACCTGACAATAACCGCTCTGAATTGGCAGTGGTGGGCAGTAATACGCTCATCAAAGATGCTTATAACGCCAATCCTGACTCTATGAAGGCGGCCCTTGAGAACTTTGTGGCTATGAGTGGGCGGAAGATGGCTGTTTTGGGTGATATGAATGAGCTGGAAGAGCCAGAAGCGGAGCACCGACAAATGGGTGAGTGGATCGCTTCTCTTACCATTGATCAGGTGATTTTTTGTGGGCCGCTGATGCAAACGGCGCACCGTGTAGTGCCGGATAGTTTGTATTTTGAAGAAGTATCGCAGGCAGCGGACTGGTTAGGGTCTAATATGCCCACCGATGCCAAAATTTTGTTGAAAGGCTCTCGTAGTATCCGGCTGGAGAAGTTGTTTGCGGTGTTGGAGGGTAGTTAAAGGGTTTTCGTGAGGACACAAAAAAACAGTGCCATAGATCATTTGTGAGTGTATTCTTATCTGGGGCCAGGGATAGATGAAACTACCCCGACCTGAGCGGGGCCTATGTGGTGGTAAGAGGAGGCCCCCGGACAAATTGTTCCTGCATGAAATTGTCTTAATTGATTTGTCCCCTTATTGCAGGTTCACTACGTTGATTTGATATGATTTGGAATAAATTTCATGAGATATGGGTAAAGACATTACGAGTATTAATCAGTTTTTGAAGAAGCTGGCGACCAATAATACCAGGGAGTGGATGGCTGAGAACAAACCGGAGTATCAGGCGACGCGGAAGGTTTTTGAAACATTGATCGCGGATTTGATTACTGGAATTTCGGCTTTTGACGAAGGGCTGGTGGGGCTGGAGGCCAAGAAGTCGGTTTTCAGGCTCAATCGTGATACGCGGTTTTCGGCGGATAAATCACCTTATAAGCTCAACTATGGCGCTTCTATGTCTAAGGGCGGGCGCAAGACGCCCAATGCCAGCTACTACATCCACCTGAAGCCGGGAGATAATTTTGTAGGTGGCGGTATGTACATGCCTGAGGCAGATGCGCTGAAAAAAGTACGGCAGGAGATTGATTACAATACCGATGAGTTTTTGTCGATCATTCATGATGAGCATTTTGTGCAAGCCTATGGGGAGATGCGTGGGGATAAACTAAAGACTGCTCCAAAGGGCTATCCAAAGGACCATGAATACATTGAGTTGCTGAGGCACAAGGGCTTCTACTTCTTATATCAAATCCCCGATGAAGAACTTGCTGAGGATGATTTTGTAGCGAAGCAACTGGCCCGGTTTGAGCTGATTTTTCCTTTTATCAGTTTCCTCAATATGGCCATTGATTGATGTCTATGGCCATTTATACTTCATTTCAACATTAGCTTAACACCGGTGGTGTCTGTTGCTACCTTGGTGCTGTCTGAGAAGTCGAAGTATTCGTCGTCACTGAGTGAAGTTTGGTCCTCGGTTTTTTTACCTTTCTGCTGGAAGATGTTGATGAGGTCTTTGCCTTCTTTTTTAATGTCTTCTTTCACCTTGTTGAGTACTGCTTTTTTATCGTAGGAAAACTTATAATCATCGGTGGTTCCGGTGATTTTGAGGAACAGGTTGGAGATGTTTTTTTCGGGATCTTCGATTTCGCCAAATCGCTCGTCTTTGTCGCGCTTGTACTTTCTGCGCAGTGGTACTTTGAGGTGGTATTCGAGTTGCTGGTCGAGGGTATGCCAGCCGCTGAGCTCGATGTTGGAGACGTTGGATTCTATGTGCATTTCGGGGATAGAAATGCGCCCGTCTTCGATGGTAATCTGGTTAGTGATTTTTGAGAACGAGAGCTCAGCCAACTGCTCTTCTTCCACGAACGTTGACAGCCTGTACATGGGCGGGAAGTCGATGAGCCTTCCTTCGGAGATGGTTGCTTCTATGGTGCTCTTTAGTGTCTTAGGGATGGGTGTGAGATTGGTGGTCAAAAAGAGCTGGTTGTTGGTTTTTGCGGTGATACGGCCGCTGAGGTGTTTGTTTTCAATGAAGTCCTGGTCGAAGTTTTCGAAGACGTAGAAGATGCTGTCGGCGTAGAGGTCCGTGATGGTGAAGTTGGAGATGCTGCGCAGGAAATTGCCCTCGGGGAAGACGGTGAGGTTGCCAGCGACTGTGCCTCCAATCGCCTGGAAGTTGACTTGTTCAGTTGTGATGCGACTGTCGCTTATCTGGATGTCGCCCTGTAAATTTTTTCCATTAAATCTTTTGTAACGAATATGATCTGCGGCGATTTGCAGTTTGATATTGATGTGGCTGCCGGGTGTGTAGTTTTTTACTGTGCTATTCCTTGTACTTTGACCTAATGGGTTCTGTGAGGTGCTTTCCAGTAATATTTCGTCCAGCAGTAACCGTTTGCTCTGGAGATCACCTTCTATGAAATAGGGCGCTGATTCCTTTGCCATGTTGGTTGGGTTGATGATGATGCCGGAAAAGTCGAAGTCGCTGCTGCCCAGGAATCCTTTGAGGTCTTGCAATGCCAGTTCGCTGTTATTGAATAGCACGGTTCCCTGTAGCTCGCTGACGTCCGCAGGTGATTGCTCTGATTTAAACGAGACGCTGGTAAAATTGACCTCTCCATCTGCCTGTATTTCGTTTTGTAAGTTCTGGACATGGGCGGAGTACTGGAAATTGCCTTGTAATTCGGTAATGGCGTCATTGCTGATTAACTTTTGGAGGGTGGGCCCTGTGATGGTACCTGACAGGTCACCACTATAATTTTTTGCATTGGTACTGATAAACGCAAATTGATAATTGGTTGGGTGGCCTTCGATGAGGCCGTCGCCTTTCAGGTCTTTGATGACCGCCTGATTGTAGGTTTTGCCAGATTCTTTGAGGTATTTGCCAGAAAGTGAGTGGTCTTCGAGTTTGAGCTGTCGGTCGGGGTAGGTTGCCTGCAGGGCATTCAATTGATAGGTGATGGCGAGCTGTTGGCTGCGTAGGTTGTTGAGTGCGCCTCTGAAGGACGCGGAACCGCTGATGTTTGTCGACAATTGGTATTGTTCGATGGATTTTGTGAACCTGGCAGGAATTTGTTTTTTGAGGTCCTGGAGCCGGCACACGGGTAGGTCAAAGCTGAGGTCTAGCTGGGTTTGCTGGCCGAGGGATATGCTGCCAACAATGTTCTCGAAACTGAATTGCTGGTGGCGGAGCGTACTTCTGTTGATCTTTAGTTGTTTGCTAACAGCCTGATAGGTAAGCACGAGGTTGATGTCATACAATTCGTTGGGTGGTAGTACAAGGTCGCCATTGTCAAACTCCAACAGGCGGAGGTCTCCTGAGGGCTTGAGGCTGACCTCTTGGACACTGAAGGTAGTGGAGGCAATGATTTCTTCGGTGGAGCCACGAGCTAGTAGTGGCGTGCGCCTGGAGAAGTCAAGATAGTGAATGGTGCTGTTGCGCAGGGCGATGCGCCTGATGGCGATTTCGGTGGTGGAGGTATTTGCTATTGTATCTTGCTTGTTCTTTTTGAAGAGGCTGAAGTTGTTGGTGCCATCCTTGGCAATTTCCAGGGCTATTTCTGCATCAGTGATGACCACTTCGTTGACCTTGTAATCTTCTGCAAGGATGGAGAGCAGGTCTACCGATAGTCGGATTTCCCGGGCGTTGAGCAATGCATGTTGAAATTTGTCTGGTTTTTCTGTGCTGACACCCTGAAGGACGATGGTGGCGTTGGGCCAGTTGCTGAAAAGTGAGAAGTCTATTTTATCGACTGCAACAGGGGTGGTGAGTGATTGGTTGAGTACAGCGATGGTACGCTGCAGGATTTCGTCTTTTTTGACAACAAGGTAACAGATGCTTCCCAGTGCGGCGACCAGTAGCAGGGCGAGAAGGGCCTTTGTTATTTGTTTTAATATTTTGAGCACGACCTTTGTCAATCCGTCAAGGAGATCATTCATTTACTTACCGTCACTGACCTATGAGACGGAAGTTTCATTTTTTGACTTTGCGACAACCCTTCACACTTTTTACACGTCCGGTTTCTCTTTTATCTGCCGGTGACGTGATTTGGAGGTGTTGACTTTGTCAGTTGTAAAATTACCTGGAATCTTCGAAAACCACGCAGTTTCTACTGTATGTTGCTGGCTTTCAGTGCCCCTTGGTAGTAGAATGAGTGGCTAAAAATCGGATGCCATTAGTGAAACGTACGGGTTGCGATAAAATTTTGAAAAAATATGTAGTATCTGCTTGCATTAGATCAAATCATTACTACATTTGCAATCCCAAAACACTGGGGCTTTTAGCTCAGTTGGTTCAGAGCACCTCGTTTACACCGAGGGGGTCGGGGGTTCGAA
>ERZ1740068.205-NODE-205-length-36445-cov-26.939461_pt1 | contig 36445 bp, 32 predicted proteins | sample MGYA00581735_ERZ1740068 | MGnify/ENA primary metagenome ERZ1740068 (study PRJEB43018, sample SAMN04849740) | marine metagenome | isolation source: floating plastic debris | place: Pacific Ocean | collected 2008-08-30 | study: EMG produced TPA metagenomics...
ATTCATTGCTGACTCATCTATTCTCTTCCTCACCACTTTAGACGGCCAGTGCCCTTATCTTCCGGTGTAGAATTTTGGATCCAGGGCAGTAGCCAAAATCCCTTAACGGTCACGTTGTTAAAAATAATTGAGCCATAGTCGATCTGAGCCGGTCGATCGGAAAGGCCACCAAACAAAACGAGAGTGCCATCAGACTCAAGGGTTGCAGCCAGATGCCCACACGTTTCACCCGCGACTGCATCCAGTGCCAAGCGCATTTTGCTGCCGATTTTGGCTTGGACTCGCTCTGCCAAATCAGGGCCGTTTAAGAAAACCGCATCTGCGCCAGCCGCTTCCAATTTGACCTTTGTCGCTTCTTTGCGAACAACACAGGCGACCTTAATCCCGCGAGCCTTACCCAATTGAATCACGTACTGTCCAACGGCTGAGTTGGCCGCAGATTGAATGATCCAATCCCCTGGCTGGAGATCGACATAGTCTCGCAGCATCAGATAAGCCGTGGCTGGGTTCACCGTCAGCATGGCAAGCTGATCGACATCGGCTTCCGGTAGCGGCAGCAGCGTTTCAATCGCGCATACCACTTCGGTAGACCAAGTTTTACCCCCCGGCAGCAAAACCAGCGAACCGGGCTCAATGCCTTCACCATTCACTTCACGTACCCGTCCAATACCTTCCAATCCAGGGGTCGCGGGGAGATCGGGAAGGTCACCGTAGCGACCTTCGATAGTGGCGACATCAGAGGGATCGATCGGTGCACGCAGCACGTCAACGCGCGCGGTGCCTTCAGGCAGGGTAACAGAAACACTCTCTTGAATAGCAAGAACCTCTATGGGCGTGCCAAACGTTGAGAAGACCAAGTTTTTCATCTTTCAATTCTTTAGTTAGTTTGGATTTATTAGGTAAGTGCGGCATGGCGATATGGCGATGCTGAATACTCTTTGATTAAGCCATTTTTGCGTTTTTAGACGTGCAGATTTAGGTGTTAGATTCTGCCAGTATTTTGATGGACTGCATCAGCTGTGGAACAACCGTGCGAAGGCGTTTGCCTATCAGCCAATTCAGAAGAAATGCACTATTGCCTTGAAAAGAAACCTCGTGTGTGAATGTCAGTGATTCGGCAAGACCGACAAAGTAATGACGCATGTGGAGTTGGCAAAGCGGTAACTGAACTGTAAATGTATAGCTCTGCTGCTCGGCTTGGTCATGACTTGTCAACTGGGAAATCACAAACCGAGACTTGGCACCTTGTTTCGGCTCGAAATAACCGACTGTATCCTTCTCAAACGGCCCTTCTAGCCATGCACGCTGCAACTCAAAGTCCCAAACGGGCCATTGCTCGACGTTTGACCAGAGCGCCCAGATCGCGTTAGCAGAGGCGGTGGTTTCAACCGTGTTGGAGAACTGAATGTTGAAGAGTGTTTGATTTGAGGTTTCCATATTTGAGGGGTCGATATTTAATGGTTTCTGGTTTGAGCGTTCAATCATCGAGAACGCCATCACTTAAGGTCTTTTCGCTAATGAATTTTCATTAACAGCGAGAAGAGGAGATAACGAGCAAGGCATGCTTGCAAGATGTGTTTTGGGTTTACGCAGCTAACACGTCATTGGCCGTCGCTTCGCCTGATGCACACGCCCCTTCCATGTAGCCTCTCCACACACGTGACAGTTGGCTTCCGGCCCAGTAAATACGTCCGCAGGGTTGCCAGAGGCGATCGCCAATAGCGGTGAGTGTTCCAGGCGTCATGTAGGCACAGGAACCACCTTGCGACCAAGGTTCAGCACCCCACTGCTTGACCACCATCTGCACAGGATTTCGCGCCTGTTCGCCCAGCGATTTAGCGGCCAAGTCGAGAATAATTTGGTCACGCTCGGCCTCCGTGGCCGCGTTGTCTATCTCGATCGCGGGCTCTCCGCCAAATAGAACCGTAATAGCGCCGCGCTTCGAGCCAATATCTCCTAGATCGAAAATTCCGGTCATGCTGCCATCTAGGCTGGTAACAATGCCCGAGAGTCCTTGTTCTCTCCAGAAAGGCGTTTCGTACGTAAGAAGAGCCTTCGAGTATCGGCCCATGGGGCAACGCTGATGGAACTCGCGGCGGTAGGCGGGCAGCATCGGCTCAAATTCAATCCGATTAATCAACGTCGGTTGCAAAGCGCAGATAACGTGCTTGCCGCGCCAAGTGCTTCGATCGCATTCCACAGTGACCCCTTGGGCATCTTGCAAGATGCGGCGAACGGGTGAGCTGAGCGAGACCACCCCATTAATTGTTGAAGCTAGGCCTTCAGAGACGAGCTGACTGCCCATCATATGGGCGGACTGGCCACCTGTTTCAGTGTCAGCCATGGTGAAAATATCACCGCAACTCTTGAAGAGATGCATCGTTTCAAGACAGGAGATTTCTTCGGCCCGGACACCAAAGAAAGCACTCGTACTAGAGATCCACGACTGGCGCAATTTCGGGGACTCAACGTTTTGAGCTACCCAGGTGGCGAAGGTCATTGAGTCGAACTCGTAAGCCTTCTCGTGAGCCCACGGCGCGTCAAGATCCAAATTAGCTGTCTCGCCCTGAAACTTAGCCATGACAGTTTGCAGTTCTGGGAGTACTGATTCCATCCCAGGAAAGCTGCCCACTTCGCCCACGTAGCGAGCGTCTCCATCAATGGCTAACTCTTTGCCGGTGGTGTACTGCGGCACGAGCGGCACATTAAATTCTTGAATCAGCGCCTGCATCCGCGTGTGCATTTCAGCGACCCAGGTGGCACCCAAATCTAAATGCTTACCAAGATACTCACTGTATTCAGAACAGGTCAGCCCTCCGACGCGATCTCTGGCTTCTAGCACAGCAACGCGCTGCCCCGCCTGAGACAATACCCGCGCCGCGTACAGTCCAGATAATCCTGCGCCAACAACGATGGTGTCAAAAACGGTTTGTTCTACTGATGTGCTCTGAGCAAATTGATTTTGAGTCATGACTGTCCTCGAAAAATCTACAACCGACGAATTTAAATAAATCCTACAGTCGGTGAATTTATTTTGTCAAGGTATATTCTGCGATTGATGAATTTATTTTGCTAATCCGCTTTGACGTCGTGTACGCTCAAAAAGAAGTCGCGCGCGATCGCGTAACAATCGTGCGCCATAGGAGCTGTGTGTAATGGGACGGAAAAGCCTAGCTGCCGAGCGAAAAACGGATATACTCAACGCCTTCGAGCAGTGCATCCTAGAGCGGGGGATTGAAGGCACTTCGTTTCAGCACATCGCCCAGGTGCTCGGGATGGACCGAAAAATGGTCAGCCACTACTTTGGGAATAGAGAAGCGCTGGTTGATGCGATGACCCAGCGAATCGTTGGTGATTTTAACGCGCGGATGAATGAGGCAACGGCAAATCTAGCTCCATCGATGGATGTCATGGAACTCGTGGATGCGTTTTACGACGAGCAACACTGCACTGAAGAAATTGAAATACTTTGGGCGGAAATCCTTGCTTACGCAACAAGATCTGAGGCTGTGCGAGGGTGCCTTCGTCAAAGCTACGATAAGATGCTCCAATCTGTAGGAGAGGCGATAAAGCAAGAGTATCCAAGCGCGCCTACAAGACAGTTTCAGGCAGCAGTCTATACAGTTACTATCCTGCTCGATCGCGCGTCTACGTTTGAATGGCTCGGAGTAAAGGGCTCTCCAATCAAGGATGCAAAGGCCGCGATTAAAGAAGTGCTAAGGAGCTTGGAAGGCTCTATCGAAGAAAAGTAGAGCGAGAATGTAGGAGTCAGCTTCTAAATTTCCCATCTGTAGCCCATGCCACCCCATTCAAAGGGAAGCATTTCCAAGACGGCATCATCTTGCTTAACGTGCGTTGGTACTGTCGCTACTCCCTGAGCGATCGGGATTTGGCAGAGAGATGGTGGGCGCTGGCCGCTTAAAGGGGCTTCTGCGTCGGCCGCACCATCACACAGCTCGTAACGACTCTGGCTATCGTATGAAGACAGGAACTCCGAAAGGCTGACGCGAGTTGCGATCGTAACCATTCGACATGCCGGAAGACTGCATCTCAATCGTATGAGCGAGCCCGTTTCGCGACCGACCGGAGACCTGCGTATCATGATGGAAAGCCCCCAACGCACGCCGCCCGTGACCGATCGCGCCGCCCCTGCCCAAAGTCAGCAAGCTCCGCCCGACTGGCCGCGCTGGCAAAAAGCCCTCAGCGTCGAAGCCGAAACCGGCTTTGGCAACCTGATGGGGCGACAGTCGCGCTTTAACGCTTTCCTTGCGAGCTGCTTCGCTGACCCCGCCGAAGGCTTGACCGACCACGATCGCGATCGCTGGCAAAGCCTCGCCGATCGCTTCCGCGACTACGACGCCCTCACCGCCAGCAAGCGCCAACAGCTCGTCGCCGATGCCCGCCGCACCATCCTGCGATCGCAGCGTCAAATCGACAGCTACCGCGAAAAGCAGCGCCGCGCCACCGACAATAAACCCGCCAACTACATCAACGAAAACGGCGCGAGCTACACCAGTCAAACCAACAAAAGCGCCCGCACTAAATCCGTCGCCACCACCGCCAAGGTCCACCGCCTCACCGACGAACTGGCCTACATCAAAGGCGTCGGCCCCAAGAACAGCGATCGCCTCGCCCGCCTCGGTCTCTACACCGTCCGCGACCTGCTCTACTACTTCCCCCGCGACCACATCGACTACGCCCGCCAGGTCAAAATCCACGACCTCCACGCAGGCGACACCGTTACTGTGATTGGCCGCGTCGATCGCTTCGGCTTCTTCGACAGCAGCAAAAATCGCCACCTGACGATTATGCAGATGACGATTAGCGACGAAACCGGCAAGCTCAAAATCAGCCGCTTCTACGCTGGGCAGCGCTACTCGAAAAAGTGGCAGTACGCGCAGCGATCGAAGTATCCGAAAGGCGCGATCGTCGCCGCGTCGGGCATCGTCAAACGCGACAAATACGGCCTGACGCTCGATTCGCCGGAGCTGGAGCTGCTCGACGACGCCTACGGGGAAATCGAGTCGATGCATATCGGGCGGCTGTTGCCGGTGTACCCGCTGACCGAGGGCGTCGGTGCGGATTTGGTGCGGCGGACGATCGCGGCAGCACTGCCCACAGCGGCAAGCCTGCGCGATCCGCTGCCGGTGGCGTTGCGCGATGCTTGCGACCTGATGCCGCTGCCCGAGGCGATCGCCCAGATCCACTTCCCCGACGATCGCGACATCCTCAGTCACGCCCGCAAGCGACTGGTGTTCGACGAATTCTTCTACCTTCAGCTCGGTCTGCTGAAACGCCGCAACGAACTACGCCAGGGTCAGGCCGGAATGACGGAAGCTGCTGCCCTGACCACGCGCGGCGAACTGATCGAGCGCTTCTACAACCTGTTGCCCTTCTCGATGACGGGGGCACAATCGCGCGTCATCGATGAAATCCTCCACGATCTCGGGCAGTCTTCCGCGATGAACCGGCTGGTGCAGGGCGACGTGGGCGCAGGAAAAACGGTGGTGGCGGTAGTGGCGATCTTGGCGGCGATCCAATCTGGCTATCAGGCGGCGCTGATGGCTCCGACGGAGGTGCTGGCCGAACAGCACTACCGCAAGCTGGCCGACTGGCTGACCCAGCTCAATTTGCCGGTGGAGCTGCTGACCGGTTCGGTGGGCGTAAAGAAGCGGCGATCGATCCACCAACAGCTCGAAACCGGCGAGCTGCCGGTGTTGGTGGGAACCCACGCGCTGATTCAGGACAAAGTGAAATTCCACCGCCTCGGCCTCAGCGTCATCGACGAGCAGCACCGCTTCGGCGTCCAGCAACGCGGCACGCTCCAGCGCAAGGGCGAGAACGGCGTCTGCCACGTCCTCTCGATGACCGCGACGCCGATTCCACGCACGCTAGCGCTAACGCTGCACGGCGACCTCGATGTCAGCCAAATCGACGAGCTACCACCGGGACGCAAACCGATTCAGACTACCGTTTTAACCTCGAAGGAGCGACAGAACGCTTACGAGCTGATTCGCCGCGAGGTGGCGCAGGGGCGGCAGACCTATGTGGTGTTGCCACTGGTGGAGGAGTCGGAAAAGCTGGATTTACGATCGGCCACCGAAGAGCACGATCGCCTCCAGCAGGTATTTCCCGACTTCGCGATCGGGCTGCTGCACGGGCGGATGAGTTCGGCGGAGAAAGATGCGGCGATCGAGGCATTCCGCAAAAACGAGACGCAAATCCTCGTCTCCACTACTGTCATCGAAGTCGGGGTAGACGTGCCGAATGCATCGGTGATGCTGATCGAACATGCCGAGCGCTTCGGCCTCTCGCAGCTCCACCAGCTGCGCGGGCGGGTCGGGCGTGGCGCAGATACGGCGTTTTGCCTGCTGATGACGAAGCCGAAAGCCTCGAGTGACGCTCAACAGCGGCTGAAGGTGATGGAGGAGTCTCAGGACGGGTTTTATCTGGCGGAGATGGACATGCAGTTGCGTGGCCCCGGTGAGGTTTTGGGGACGCGGCAGTCGGGTTTGCCGGATTTTGCGCTGGCGAGTTTGGTGGACGATCGCGAGGCGCTGATCCTGGCGCGATCGATGGCGGAAAAGACGATCGAGGCCGATCCAGAGTTGGCGCAAACGCCGCTGCTGGCGCAGGCAGTGGAGGAGCGCTTCGTGGCGCTGATGGGGGGCACGGCGCTGACGTAGCTCGAGCCGTTGAAACTAAAGCTGGGCGTCGCGAGCCTGGAGGCCGTCCTGGAGCGATCGCAGCACTGCCGCCATATCGCCAGAGAGCACGGCGCTGGCGTTGAGCCACAGGCCCGGAAACTCTCGGCTTTTCAGGATGCCCACTTCGTCGGGCTCCAAGTTTTCATATTGTCCGTTTTGCCAGATAAACCAGTCGATCGCGCCGTCTAAGGTTCGCCAGACGATGTATTCTTTAGCGCCATTGCGTTCGTAGGCTTGCTTCTTGTCGTGGAGGTCGTAGGAGGTGGTGCTGGCGGCAATTTCGACGATCAGTTCGGGCGCGCCTGCGATGTAGCCGTCTGGGTCGATCGCGGCGCTGCCCCCTTCGCGAAACAGGGCGATGTCGGGCTGCGGTTCGTTGTCGTTGTCGAGGCGGACGGTGGGCTCGATGCCGAGTCGGCAGGCTGATGTACTGGCTTGATACACGCCGAGCCAGGTGAGGAGCTGGCCGTGGGGTTCGGCGTGGGGAGTGAAGCGGAGCGGAGAGGCCACGTAGACAGTTCCTTCGATAAGTTCGGCTTTTTTGACGTGAGGGGTGGCGGTGTAGCGGCGCTCGAATTCGGGGCGGTGGAGGCGATCGCCGTTCTCCAGGGGAACGATCGGGATTTCTCGTGTGGTGCTAGAGGACGCAGTTTGGTTGGTGGCGACCATATGCTTGGCCTCGGGTGGTGTTCGGACGGCTTTGTTTCACTCAGTCTAGACGAGGGCGATTCGGCGTCTGGCGAGCTTGTGGGATTTGGCGATTGCGAAGCACCGATCTTGGCGCGATCGATGCTAGAAGAGACCCTCGAGGCCGACGAGGCCAAACTGATTTTGGCGCAGGCGCTTTAGGCTGGCGAAGGCTGCGAAGGAGCAATTTGTGGCGCTGATGGGCGGCACGGCGCTGATGCGATCTTTCCGACGCGATCGCTATCGCCCCCGCCCACCGTGTGTAAATGCCTGCTATGGCTCGAACTCTTCGCACTTTCCGCCGAGGTTTTTGGCGATCGAGCAGGTGTTGCTCACGAGCATCTTGATATAGGAGTCGCCATCGCTACCCGGTGCACCGATCGAGTCCGAGTACAGCATCGGCTCAGCCAATGCGACGCCCGCTTCCCGTGCGACAGTTTCGATGAGCTCCGGTGCGATCGTCGTTTCTGCAAAAATCGCCGGGACGCCCGCCGCACGAACTGCCTCCACGAGCTGCTGTACCGTCTGGGCGCTGGGTTGCTCCTCGGTGCTGATGCCGATTAGCGTGCCGATGACTTCTAGGCCGTAGGCATCGGCGTAGTACTGGAAGGCGTCGTGGGTCGTGACGATCGCGCGCACATCCTCCGGGATCGTCTCGATTTGCGCGCCGATCCAGCCGTCGAGGCGCTCTAGCTCGGCGATCAGCGCGTCGGCATTGGCCGCGAAAATCTCGGCGTCCTCCGGTTCCAGCTCGCTGAGCGAATCGCGCACTTGCTCGACCATGACAATCGCGTTTTCCACGTCGCCCCAGACGTGCGGGTCGGGGACGCTCTGGCCGTCTTCGTCCATTTCCAGCGGCTCGACGGTCTCGTTCAGCGCCAGGTACGGCACGCCGCTGCCCGCCCCGACGACCAGATCGATCAGCGCTGGTTCCAGGTTATGGCCGCCCACGAAGACGAAATCCGCCTGCTCGATCGTCAGGCTGTCGAGCGGGACGGGCTCGTAGACGTGCGGGTCGTCTCCGGCCTCGAGCAGGCTTTGCAAGTCGATTTCCTCGCCACCGACGCGCGCCACCAGGTCGGCGACGATCGTATTGGTCGCGACCACGTTGGGCTTTTCGGGGTCGTCCTCTAAAATTTCCGTGCCGCCACCGCAGGCTGCCGTCGCTAGTGCCAGCGTCAGCACCAGTGCGCGACCGAACCAGTCTTTACTGGATGCTCTGCCAAAGGTTTTCATAAAGTTCTCACGTTTTTCATATTCTTCTCATTATTGTCGTATTTCTGGCTAAACTGGTAAGTGCAACACCGCCGATCGCCGCGCGATCGTCCTGTCATGCCACTGCTAGATCGCACCGCCCGAGACTCGAGCCGCCAATATCCGAGCAACCTGCGCGCCTTGCCGCAGATAATCTCGATCGAAAACCTCGGCGTTTCGTACCGGGAGGTCGAGGCCCTGCGCAATGTAAATTTGACGGTGAAGTCCGGACGAATGACGGGCATTATCGGCCCCAATGGCGCGGGCAAAAGCACGTTCGTCAAGGCGATGCTCGGTCTAGTGCAAGCGACGGCGGGGCGGGCGACTTTCGGCGGGCGCGATCTCGCACGGCAGCGCGACCGTATCGCCTACGTGCCGCAGCGATCGGCGATCGACTGGACGTTTCCGGCGACGGTACGCGATGTGGTGATGATGGGCCGCGTGCGCAAAACGGGCTGGTTTCGCCGCTTCTCGCCGACGAGCCGCCGCGCCGCGCTGGTCGCGATCGAGCGGGTTGGGATGAGCGAATTTCTCGATCGCCCGATCGGCAACTTGTCCGGCGGGCAGCAGCAGCGGGTATTCCTGGCGCGATCGCTGGCGCAGGAGGCCGATATCTTCTGCTTTGACGAGCCGTTCGCGGGCGTCGATAAAAAGACCGAGGCGGTGCTATTTCAGATTTTTCGCGAGCTGGCTGATGCCGGTCGCGTGGTGCTGGTGGTGAATCACGATCTGGGCGAGTCGATCGCGCAGTTCGACGACCTGATTTTGCTCAACCGCGAGGTTATCGCCAGCGGTAGCCGCACCAGCGTCATGCAGACGGAAAAAATCGAGCGCGCATACGGCGGCCACGTCAGCTTCTACGCCGCATAGCTCGAGTCGAGTCAGCTAATTCGGCTGCGTAGACATCTTGCTCGCCATCCGCATTCGCCTCCATCTTTCAAACTTTATCCGATGAACGACAAAGCCCTCGGCTTATCCCCAGAACTACTCGACTATCTCTGCGCTAACTCCCTGCGCGAACCGGAACTCCTGCAACAACTGCGCGAGGAGACGGCGAAACTGCCCGCAAGCCTGATGCAGATCGCGCCGGATCAGGGGCAGTTTATGGCGTGGTTGGTGAAGGCGATCGGGGCGAAGCGGACGCTGGATATTGGCGTGTTCACCGGCTACAGCTCGCTGGTGGTGGCGCTGGCATTGCCGGAGGGCGGGCAGGTGGTGGCCTGCGATCGCGACCCGAAAGCGACCGAGATCGCGCGGCGTTACTGGCAGATGGCGGGTGTGGCCGATCGCATCGATTTTCGGCTGGCTCCGGCACTAGATACGCTCGATCGCCTGCTTGCCGACGGCCAGCGCGATCGCTTCGATTTTGCGTTTATCGATGCCGACAAGAGCAATTACGTCAACTACTACGAGCGCTGTTTGCAGCTCGTCCGACCTGGCGGCACGATTGCGATCGATAACGTCCTCTGGTCGGGGCGCGTCGCCGATCCCACCGACACCGACAAAAGCACCGAGGCGATTCGGGCCTTTAACGCCAAGCTTTACGCTGACGATCGCATCGATTTGAGCCTGCTGCCGATCGCCGACGGTCTGACCCTGGCGCGCCGACGCTAAAAAGTTTCGCGCTCGGGGCGCTCGGGGCGCTCGATACCTTCATCACCCCCTTCCGGATGCCTAGCAGGATAGGGCGTAAAAGAGAGACCGATTGCTTCTACCCTTCGCGTCGCCGCACGCGCGAGCGTAGTGTTTCCCACCGATTGGCCGGTAACGAATCCGGATAAAATCGACTCAGGCAACCTTCTCCCCCAAACTTCACGCATGGACTGGACGAGCCCGCTCCGATCGCAACAGGTCGGCTTTATCGACCGCCTCACGCATACCCTCGACGAGCGCGCCCCCCACTCCACTGGACTGTTGGCAGCGACTTACGATGCGAACGACGACGCAAGCCGCGACGCTCGATCGCAGCTCGAGCAACTCTCTTTCGACAGCAGGGCCGCTGGCGAGTTGCGGGCAGTCGGCCGCGAGCTCATTTTGCAGTCTGACCCGTCGCTGCCGGTGCGCGAGCTGCTGCTGATTTACCTGCGCGAGCAGTTGACTCAAATGACGCTGACGCGGGCGCTCGGCGCGGCGATCGACGTTAAGCAAACCGAGGACTACCTCGATCTCGAGCGCTTCGGACGGTTCGATATCGACCTCAGCGCGATCGCCCAAAGCGCTGCCGAGGCTCAACCGCTGCGCCTGCGCGTCTTGCTTTGCGAGGGAGAACAGCCGATCGAGTCGCTGTCGTGGCCGTGCGATCGAGGCACGGCCCAGGCCGACCTGGTGGTGTGCCTGTGGATCCGCGAGCCCGTCACCGAGAGGGGCAATGCCTACCGGGTCGTGCTGGCGGGCTTCCTGCCAAAGCCGCCGCGCGTCCGCAACGAGCCCGTCTCGATCGCGATCGGCGATTTGCTCTATATTGGCGGACTACCGTACTGGCTGGAAGCGAGCGCGGGCGCGGACATTGGCGAGCCGGAAATCGACACCAGCTGGTTCCAGACGCTGACTAGTGCCTCGAATTACGTTTATCCCTTCGCGCTGGGGGCGGACGGTAGAACGATCGCCAGCAGTAGCTACGACGGCAGTCTGCGCATCTGGACGACGGAAAATACCGAGCTTATCGCCTCGCTCGCGGGGCCGGTACGCTCGATCTCGCCCGCCTCGACTTCCTCGGGCAGCCACTCGCTCAGCACCGACACCGCCGATAAAAATATGGAGCTGTGGCGATCGGGCAGCGCGCTGCTCGCCAAGCATCTGGTCGGCCACCCGAGCCGCATTAGTGCCGTCACCCTCTCGCCGAGCAGCAAGTTGGCGATCGTCGGCTGCGATGACGGCTCGATCGCGATTTGGGACGTCGAAACGGGCCAAAGCCTGCGCAAGCTGCCCGCCCACCGCACGTCGGTGAAGGCGCTGGTAGCGTCAATTGACGAGACGCTGCTGGTCTCTAGCGCCACCGATCGCACCCTGAAGGTGTGGGAGTTGGCGACGGGCGAGCTGCGCTTCGACCTCGAATGCAGCAGCGACGTAACGATCGCCCTGTCGCTCGACAGCGATCGCAACCTGCTGGTCAGCGGCTCCCAGTCCGGTCGAATTTCTATCTGGGATCTGACCGACGGCAGCCTCCAGCGCGAAATCGCCGCCCACGCCGGTGTCGTCCAGTCGCTGACGATTTCCCCCGACGGCCAGCAAATCGCCAGCGCCAGCGTCGAGCGCACGATCAAGCTCTGGGATCTGACGAGTGGCGATCGCGACGCCACCCTAACCGGCCACCCGACGCCGCTCGTCGCCCTCGCGCCCCAATCTGGTAGCCAGTGGCTCGATCTCAGCTTATTCCAGCACCAGCAGCCGGGGTGGTAGTGGCTGCCGGATTGGGGCGGATTGCCGATCTTCCCCGAAACGCGCTATGCCTCGCGCACCAGCACCCCGTTTAGGAAAATATCCGACAGCCCTTCCGCCATCGCCTTCATTGACTCCGGTGTGGCGGCATCGTCTTGGATCGTGTCGTGGCTAAAGCCCGCCACCATAAACAGCCCCAGGAAGACATGGGCGATCAGGCGCGCGTCGAGCGGGCGGTAAACGCCGCGATCGATGCCCGTCTGCACGAACGCCTCGGCCACGTCGGTCATCTTGGCGATCGTGTCGCGCTGGATTTGCTCGCGTAGCTCTGGATGAAATTGGGCTTCTAGGAAGCACACGCGGAACAGGTCGTTGTTCTCGCGCAGGTGCAGCATCCGGCGGCGCATCATCTGCGCGACGGCCTTGTAGCTGCCCATTTCGCTCAGCTCTGTAAGCAGATCGGTGAGGATATCGATCCAGCCCGCTGTCGCCACTTCGACCAAAACTGCCTTTTTGTTGTCAAAATGTCTGAAGAGCGTCCCCTCAGCAACACCGGCGGCCTGCGCGATCGCGCGTGTGGTCGTACCGTCGTACCCCGTGCGGGCGAACAAGTGGCGGGCGGCACTCAAAATCTTTTGGTGCGTCGTCGCTTCTCGCGTGGGAGGCGAAGCTGAAACTGTTTTCATGGGGATAACCACTGTTCGTAAACGTATTGTGTGCGACACGGTGGTTCGCGAGTCCCGGCTTTTTATAGAACGTCACCGCACGTTACATAAGTCTTCAGTTCACCACGACTTCTGCTGAATTTATTCCTGTTCGGAGTTTTGTTTCTATGCGATCGGTAAATTTTTGGAGAGTTTTTCCACGGCTGAGTCACGTTCGGCGATCGGCGATTGCCGTTAGTTTGGCCGCAATTTGCGCGATCGCGGTGTGGTCTGTGCCCGGCGTCGCCCGCGCTGCCGATTCCTATATCCAGCGCACGATCGATCGCGTGACGGACTTCACGCTCGACAACGGCATGAAATTTATCGTCCTGGAGCGCCACGAAGCTCCGACGATTTCGTTTATTACCTACGCCAATGTGGGCGGCGTGGACGAGCCCGTCGGCAAAACCGGCATCGCTCACTTTTTAGAGCACCTGGCTTTCAAAGGCACGACGCGAATCGGCACCACCGACTACGCCGCCGAAGCTCCGCTGCTCGATCGCCTCGACGAACTTCACGACGAGATCGAGCGCAAAAAGGCTGCTGCGGGCGACTCGTCCGGGGGGATCGCGGCCCTAGAGGCCGAATTCGCCGCACTCGAAACCGAGGCCAGCAGTTACGCCGTCCAGAACGAGTTCGGCCAGATCGTCCAGCGATCGGGTGGTGTCGGCCTGAATGCCACGACCTCGTCCGACGCGACGCGCTATTTCTACAGCTTCCCGTCTAACAAGCTGGAGCTGTGGATGTCCCTCGAATCCGAGCGTTTCCTCGATCCGGTGTTCCGCGAGTTCTACAACGAGCAGCAGGTGATCCTCGAAGAGCGCCGTCTGCGTACGGATAACTCGCCGATCGGCGCGACGATCGAAACTTTTCTCGATACGGCCTTTGCCGTCCACCCCTACAGCCAGCCGACGATCGGCACGGCAGAAGATATCGCGAACCTGACCCGCGCCGATATCCGCGACTTTTTCGAGACCTACTACGTGCCGAATAACCTGACCGTGGCGATCGTCGGTGACGTCGATCCCGACGAAGTGCGCGAACTGGCTGAGGTCTACTTCGGGCGCTACGAGCGCGGCTCCGAGCCGCCCCAGGTTACGGAAGTCGAGCCCGTTCAAACCGAGCCGCGATCGATCGAAGTCCGCATGCAGAGCGAGCCGTGGTACATCGAAGGCTACCACCGCCCCGCCCTCGACCACCCGGATAACGCCACCTACGACGCGATCGCCGCGATCCTCAGCGATGGTCGCACCTCGCGCCTCTACCGCTCGCTGGTGCAGGACAAACAAATCGCACTGTTTGCCGAGGGCTTTAACGGTTTTCCCGGCGATCGCTACCCGAACCTGATGCTGTTCTACGGCCTGACCGCACCGGGCAGCAGCGTCGATGACGTGGAAGTGGCGCTGCACGACGAAATCGAGCAGCTCAAAGCTGAGCCCGTCAACGAAGTGGAACTCGATCGCGCCAAAACTCAAGCGCGGGCGGCACTGCTGCGAGCGCTCGACTCCAACAGCGGCATGGCTTCCTCGCTGGTGGAGTATCAAGCGAAAACCGGCGACTGGCACAACCTGTTCGACCAAATCGAGGCGATCGAGGCCGTCACGACCGACGATATTCTCCGCGTCGCCAATGCCACCTTTAACGAAGGCAACCGCACCGTTGCCCGCCTGCTGCCCCTCGACGAGTCCTAAGCCGACCCATACAGACCTCAGCGGTTTCCCAAACCTTAGAGGTCGCTCGCACTTGCCGCATCATCGCTCGCCCTGCATTTCGTAAAACTTTGGCTGTCATGATTTCTCTGCTGCGCCGCTTCTCGAATCGACTCTCCCGACTGTTCCGCGCGCTCCGCTCCGGCTCGACGCTGCGATCGCTCGGCATCGGCCTTTTCGGTCTGCTGACCGCTGCCGCGATCGTGCTGCTCCAGCCCCAAGCTTCGGCCGCAGCCACCCCGCACCACTACACTGAGCTAGAGTTTCCCCCCCTCTCGGAAATCCAGCTCCCCGACTACACCCGCGTCCAGCTAGACAACGGCGTGATTCTCTACCTCGTTGAAGATCGCGAGCTTCCCCTAGTCAGCGGCTTCGCGACGATTCGCACGGGCTCGCGCCTCGAACCAGCGGAGAAAACGGGCCTCGCGGGTCTCACCGGCACGCTGATGCGGACGGGCGGCACGACGAGCCGCAGCGCCGACGAAATCGACCTAACCTTGGAGCAGATCGCCGCTTCGGTGGAAACCTCGATCGGCACGACCGCCGGTTCCGCCAGCTTTAGCGCCCTGAGCGAAGACCTCGACACCGTATTTGAAATCTTCGCCGACGTACTGCAAAACCCCGCGTTCGACGCCGATAAGCTGGCGCTGGCGAAGAACCAAGCCAACGGCAGCATCGCCCGCCGCAACGACGATCCTGACGATATCGCCGGTCGCGAGCTAAATAAATTGATCTACGGCGACGGCAGCCCCTACGCTCGCACGATCGAATACTCGACCCTCGCCAATATCGATCGCCAGGATCTCATCGACTTTTACAAGGCTAATATCAGTCCCGATCGCATCATCCTCGGCCTCGTCGGCGACTTCGACGCCGAGACCATGAAGCAAAAAGCGAACGAGCAGTTCGGCCGTTGGCAGCCTGCCACCAGTGCCGCGCCCGCCGTCCCGGTGGCCGACCCGAGCGAAAATCCCGGCCTGTTCTTCGTCGATCGCCCCGAACTGACCCAGAGCTACGTACAGATGGGCCATATCGGCGGCCTGCGAAACAGCCCCGACTACGCCCAGCTCGGCGTGATGAACGGCGTACTAAACGGCTTTGGCGGCCGCATGTTCGACGAGGTGCGATCGCGCCAGGGTCTGGCTTACAGCGTCTACGCCGCCTGGAGCGCCAACTACGACTACCCCGGTATCTTTATCGCGGGCGGCCAAACCCAGTCGGAAAACACCGTCGATTTTATTCGCGCCATCCGCACCGAAATCGATCGCATCCGCAACGTGCCGATCGACCCCGACGAACTCAAAGCCGCTCAGGACAAAACCCTCAACTCGTTTATCTTCAACTTCGCCGACCCGGCCCAGACCCTCTCGCGCCTGGTTCGCTACGAGTACTACGGTTACCCGTCGGACTTTATTTTCCAGTACCAGCGCGGCGTGGCGGAAACCACCATCGAAGACGTACAGCGCGTCGCCCGCACGTACCTGAACCCCGACGAGCTGACGATCCTCGTGGTCGGTAGCTCGGAGCAAATCGAGCCGCCCCTCGACACGCTCGCGAGCGATCGCAGCGTCCAAACCCTCGACGTAACAATTCCCGAACCCACCAGCTAGCGCGGTATCGAAGCCAAAATTCGGGATATTCGGGAGCGGCGCACAGCGGTGCGCCGCTCCCGAATGGCCGCCGCGCAGAGTTCGAGAAAACGCTTGCCAAAACCTTGACGCTCCTTTACGGGCTCGTTATATTATTTAGGCGCAAAGACGCAATGGGGCGTCGCCAAGCGGTAAGGCAGCGGGTTTTGGTCCCGCCATTCGGAGGTTCGAATCCTTCCGCCCCAGTTTTAAAATCAGAGCCACGTCGGGGCGCATGGCGATGCGCCCTTTCTGTTTCGTGCAGATCCTGAGGTCAGCCGCGCTCGGCAAGACCCCGGTATATTCGGGCGCACAGCGGTACGCCCCTATCAGAAGAATTCTTCACGTGCGCGGCGATCGCCACACCACATCATCCAGCCGTATCACCCAACCACATCGCCACACGACACCGCAGACGGTGTACTTTTGTAAAGGTTCGCGCGACTAACCCCCAGTAGCGCTCAAGCTATCGGGCGAGCCGTGATGAGCGCTCGCATATTCCCCGCCGCGCGATCGTCACTGACCTAAAAACTTCATACCCCCATCGTGTTAAATCCCGGCCAGAAACTCTACCGAGACCTGCGGAGCCGCCTCGAGGAAACCGACTTTTTCGAGCGGAACACCGCCGACTACGTCCGCAAGATCGCCACCTACGGCACGCTCCACGTTCTGTCCTACCTCGGCCTCTACGCCTGTGCCGACACGCCCTGGCGCTGGGCGGCGCTGCTCGGCCTGACCATCTCCGGCATCCAGTTCTACTACATCAGCCACGACGCCGGACACTACGCCATCTCCGACAACCGCAACGTCAACCTGCGCCTCGGTCATATCGGCCACACTTTTATCGCAGGCGGCAGCTTCCGTTTCTGGCAGTACAAACACAACCTGCACCACCGCTACTGTAACGATGAAACGCGCGACCCCGACATGAACGCGCTGTTCCTGAAACTCTACGAAACCGACCCGCTAGAGCGCCCCGCCTGGATTCGCTGGATCGTCCAGCATCAGGCCGTCTTGCTGTGGTTCCTGGCGATGTTTCATAACTTCGACTTTCAGCGTCTGGGCTGGATCTACACCTGGGAGAACCCGAAGCTCTGCCGCGCCGAGCGCGTCCTGATCCCGCTACACTTCGTGACCTACCTGGTCGTGCCGATCGCGATCCTCGGCTGGCAGATGACGCTGACGAACTACATCCTTTCGACGATGCTGTCGGGCGTGATTCTGGCGAAGCTGTTCGCGATCAACCACATGGGGATGCCCAGTGTGCCGAGCGACCACAAACTCTCGTTTATCGAGCAGCAGGTGGTCACGTCGCGCAACGTACTGGTTCCGGCAATTTTCGACGACTACTTCGGTGGACTGAACTATCAGATCGAACACCACCTGTTCCCCTGGGTTTCGATCGACCGCTACCGCGCCGCCAGCCCGATCGTCAAGGCCTTCTGCGAAGAACACGGCATCGCCTACGTCGAGGAGAACTTCGGCCTGGCGCTGCTGAACGTCGAGCGTCACCTGGCAGAGATGTCGGAAGCGGACAAGCAGCAAATGAAGACCGCCTCGATCGCCTAACCTGAAATGGTAGGGTGCGTCCGTCGGCGGCAAGCCTGGTGAAACCACGGTCGCTCTGCGCTCCGACGAACGCACCGCGATATCGTCGCGATTTACACATTCGGCGGTGCGTTGCGGTCGAAGCCCATTAGTCACGTTCGGCGAACACCGACTGCGACCGCAACACACCCTACCGGGCGCTTTGGCATCGATCGCGCCCTTCCCCCGCTAAAGCCCACGTGGTAAACTAAGTGGCTCGATTTTAGCCAACCCGCAAGAAAACTACGATGGAACTGACTGTAGAAGGCAAAGCGAGACCCGAAGGCAGCAAGCCGCGCGCGCTGCGCCGCGAAGGTCTCGTGCCTGCCGTTCTGTACGGACATAAAGGTACGGAATCGGTCGAATTTACCCTCGGCGCGAAAGCCGTCGAAAACCTCCTCAAGCAGCCCTCGCTGGGCAATCGCCTGATCTCGGTGTCGCTGCCGGATGCGTCCTGGAGCGGCCAAGCGCTGCTGCGCGAAGTCCAAACCCACCCCTGGAAAGGTTTCCCGTATCACCTGAGCTTCTTCTCGGTGGAGAACCAAACGAAAGTGGAAGTGGAAGTGCCCCTGCGCTTTGTGGGCACGGCAGTTGGCGTCACCAGCGGCGGCATCCTCGAAGCACTGCTCAGCTCGCTGAAAGTGATTTGCAAGCCCGACGCGATTCCCGAGTCGATCGAGGTGGACGTGAGCGGTCTGGATGTCGGCCAAGGTCTGCAAGTTTCCGACCTGACGGTTCCTGACGGCGTGCAGGTGCAAATCAGCCCCAGCCAACTGATCGTCGGCGTCCAAGAGTCGCGGATGACCCGGACGGCAGCGGCCACGGCGTAGTCGGCTCGGCGCGCGTGAGCTGTTTCGAGCTTGGCGCGTTCGCGGGTTCCGAACTCGATACGCTAGGTACAACTAAATATCGTTTTCCAAACAAGAGGCCGATCGCATGTTATTTGCCTCTTGTTTTTGGTTTTTAGGGAGGTTGCCAAAATTCGCGACCAATCCTCGTGCCGATCGTGCTTGGATGGAGCGCGGGGCTAGTTGCGATGAGGCGCGCCACGACAGATCTATCAAGACGCTTATAAAGAAACCATGACTTCCTACAACATCTACGGTGTCGGCAACGCTTTGGTCGATATGGAATACGAAGTGTCGGTCGAGACGCTCGATCGCCTCGGCATCGATAAAGGCGTGATGACGCTACTCGATGAAGCCAAGCAGGACGATGTGGTGGCGGCGCTGGCGGACGCGAAGTGCCATCGGGCCTGCGGCGGCTCGGCGGCCAATACCGTCGTGGCGATCGCGCAGATGGGCGGCACGGGTTTCTTCTCTTGCCGCACGGGCGATGACGAAACTGGCGCGTTCTATCGCGACGACCTGACGGGCTTTGGCATCAACACGAACGCGGGCGCAAAATCGGCGGGCGGCAAAACCGGCAAGTGCCTGGTGCTCGTGACGCCCGACGCCGATCGCACGATGAACACGTTCCTGGGCGTCTCGGCGGATATCGCGCCTGAGGATTTGGAGGCCGAGGCGATCGCCAGCTCGGACTACGTTTACGTCGAGGGCTACCTGGTTAGCTCCGACAGCGCCCGCGCCACGGCGATTCGCACCTGCGAGCTGGCGCGCGAGGCCGGAACCAAGGTGGCCTTTACGCTCTCCGACCCGAATATGGTCAAGTTTTTCAAGGAAGGCGTGCTGGAAATTATCGGCGACGGGGTCGATCTGCTGTTCGCCAACGAGCGCGAGATTCTCGATCTGGCCGGAACCGAGTCGATGGACGACGCGATCGCCTACAGCAAAACGATCGCTAAGCAATTCGCCATCACTCTCGGTGAAAGCGGCTCGATCGTCTTCGATGGCAAGGCGCAGCATCAAATTAAGCCCAACCCTGTCGAGGCGATCGACACCGTTGGCGCGGGCGATATGTACGCTGGAGCTTTCCTTTACGGCATCACCCACGGCCAGGACTTCCCGACTGCGGGGGCGCTGGCCTCGCGCGCGTCGGCTCGCGTCGTTACGAAATACGGTCCGCGCCTGAGTACTGCGGAAATTACCGAGCTTCTGGTCGCATAGCTTCGGGAGTCGAGCATGGTGAAGGTGAAGATAAAGTCAGACAAAAGTTAACCGAACGCCACGCCAACGTCCGCCGGAGCAAAGTTCTCCGACTCCTGCTTTACGGTTGTCCGGCAGTTGCTCGATCGCCGTTTTTAGGCAGAGCGCGTCCCCAAAATGTCGCCTTCGACCTCCGGCTAGCGTAATTGCGGCGTCCTGACTACTATGGAATCGCGGCGTAAAAATAGCGACAACACTATGGCCAGTGGTGCGTTCGGCCTTCCGAGTTTGGGGCTCGTAGCCGCAATTGGGCGCGCTCGACGCCATTCGGGATCTCTGTCGGGGTTACGAACGTCTAGCCTAATATGTTCGCTTCGGGTGGTTACGACATGCACAAAATACTAATGACGATGCGCTCTTCTTCACCTTTTCTTTTGGCCGCTCTTGCCTTGACTTCTTCGGGTCTGCCCGCCGTTGCCGGTCTCGCGATCGACGGCACGCAGCTTCCCTATCTCGCCCAGTTCGACCCGGCAGACCGTCCGCCCCCGCTGTCGGCCAGTGGCGGCGGCGCGCGCTTCTCCCCGCCCGAACGCAACGCGCCGGAGAGCGCTGCCGGTGGCGCGACGCGCAATAGCTGCGTGTCCATGTCGCCGCTGGTGCCAAAAGATGCCAACGGCTCCTACTACGGATTGACGGCTAGCGGTCGCCCCGAGCTTTACCTGTACGCGCTGCGGGCGAGCGGTACGCGCGCCGAACAGGCGACGCTGTTTATTTACGAGTACACCGAAGGCGGCCCGTCTTTCGAGCCCGCCTACGAAAAAGCCTTCGACCTGCCGGAAGCGACGCGTAGCATCGTGCGGGTCAGCATCGATGAAGCGACCGAGTTCGAGCTCGACCCCGACAGCCAGTACGAGTGGTACATCGAAATCGAGTGCGAACCCGGTAGCGCCGACCCCACGACGCTCGCCTTTACCTACGGCTGGATCGAACGCACGTCCGACGATCCGGTCGGCCTGGGCACGATCGGCACGAACGAGGCCGCTGCTGCCTATGGCGACGCGGGAATCTGGTTCGAGTACTTGGGCAACCTGGTTGCGGCGGGGCCGGAGAACTGGGACTACATCCTCAGCGGTTTCAGCGATGCGATCGGCGATAGCGTCGATCTCTCCGGAGCTCAAGTCGTGCCGTCTGAAGACAATTCAAACGTCCAAATCGTCGAGCCCGTCGCCGCACCAAGCGCGGACGATCGCGCGACGATCGCGCCGTAGCGCCGAGCCTGCGATCGCCCGCAGATGGCTGGAACGATCGTAGCTTGGGCGATCTCGAAAATAGAGCGGTAGCCTGGAGGGGACGACGCGCAGCTTGCTGCACGCGCCCCCAGCGCACGCCCCGCGAGCATCTACGGCGCTCCCCTTACCGGCACAGTTCAAAGATGTCCCACCGCTCCATTTTCCATACGCTCAAGCACGCCCTCTGGCCTTGGCGGGTGGTGCTCTTCGCCGCGCCTAGCTTTGCGTTGCTGATCTGGCTGCTGCGCTGGCTCGGTGCGCTGCAAAGCTTGGAGCTGGCCACGCTCGATCGCTTCTTTCAGATTCGCCCCCTCGAGGAGCGCGACGAACGTATCGCGATCGTCGGCATCACCGAGCAGGACTTGCAGAAGCACGGCCATCCGATCGACGACGGCACTCTCGCCGACCTGCTCGGTACTATCGCCGAGGCCAACCCACGAGCGATCGGCCTCGATATCTATCGTGACTTGCCGGTGATGCCGCCCTACGCGCAGCTCCTCGAAGACCTGCGTGCCAATCCAGAGCTGCTCGAAAAAGACTTCGCCGAGTCCGAGGTGCTCGAACCGGGTTACCAGCGTCTGGTCGATGTCTTTCGCGCCAACCCGAATATTATCGGCATCACCAAGGTGACGGGGGGTGACGAGAGTGTTGCGCCGCCGCCTGCCTTGGCCGACCTCGGTCAGCTCAGCGCCAACGATCTCCAGGTCGATATTGACGGGCGGCTGCGGCGGGGCTTTTTGTACCTCAAGGGCGAAGACGACGGCGAGACCTACTTCAGCCTGGCGTTCCGGCTGGCGATGCTCTATTTCGAGCGTTTGGATATCGAGCCGCAGATGAGCGAGAACGGCCTCTGGGTGCAGATTAAAGACGCGACGCTTTATCCGGTAGAGGTTAACGACGGTAGCTATATCCGCAACGATGCTGGCGGCTATCCGGTGATGGTTAACTTTCGCGGGCCGGTGGGCTCGTTCGATATTGTCTCCCTCGACGACGTGCTTTCGGGCCGCACCGATCGCGACCTGTTTTCCGATCGCGTGGTGCTGATCGGTGCGACCGCCGAGAGCCTGCGGGACTTTTTCGCTACGCCCTACACCAGCTTTAGCAACGACACTAATAAGGTTCCCGGCGTCGAAGCCCACGCCAACCTCGTCAGCCATATCCTCAGCACGGTGCTCGACGAGCGTCCGGGGCTGCGGACGATACCCGACTGGGCGGAGGCGCTGCTGGTATTGCTCGGGGCGAGCATCGGGGCGAGCGCGAGCTGGCAGTGGCGCTACCGCTCGCTTGGCTGGCGCATCGCGCCCCAGTTGCTGACGATCGTGGCGCTCGGCGGCGCGGCCTACGGTCTTTTCCTGAAGGGCTGGTGGGTTCCGGTCGTGCCCCCCGTACTGGCGCAACTGTCCGCCGCCACCGCGATCGTCGCCTACGTCGCTCGATCGGCGGCTGAAATCCGCGACACCTTCAGCCGCTACCTCACGGACGAAGTGGTCGAAACCCTACTCGAAACCGAGGGCGGCCTGAGCATGGGCGGCGAGCGCCGCCGTATCACGATCCTCACCTCGGATTTGCGCGGCTTTACGGGAATTTCCGAGCGCCTGCCCCCCGAAGAGGTGCTCGGCATTCTTAATATCTATCTCGAAGCGATGGCCGATGCGATCGTCGCGCACCAGGGCACGATCGACGAATTTATGGGCGACGGCATCCTCGTCCTGTTCGGCGCGCCGAGCCAGCGAGAAGATGACCCCGAGCGCGCCGTCGCCTGCGCGATCGCCATGCAAAAGGCGATGGTCGGCGTTAACCGCCAGATGAGCGAGCGCAACTTGCCCCAGCTCGAGATGGGCATCGGTATCCATACCGGTGAGGTCGTCGTCGGTAATATCGGCTCGACCAAGCGCACCAAGTACGGCATCGTCGGCTCCCAGGTCAACTTGACCTACCGCATCGAGGGCTACACCGTCGGCGGCCAGATCCTGATCACCGAAGCGACCCGAGACGCCCTAAACATTCCGCTCGAAACCAACGGCCAGCAGAGGGTCTCGCCCAAAGGCGTCATCGAGCCGATCGCGATCTATTCCGTGACCGGCATCGGCGGTCGCTACAACCAGCGGCTGGCAGGCGTGGACGACGAGCTACAGGTTCTGCCCGAGCCGATCGCGCTAAACTACGCCGAAATCCAAGGCAAAAACATCAGCACCCAGCGCCACGCGGGCCGATTGATCGCCCTCTCGGAAAAACATGCCGACCTCTATACCGAACGGACGATCGCGCCGCTGACGAACCTGCAATTCCGCCTAAAAATCGGCGATAATATTGCAGATACCGAGTTCTACGCCAAAGTGATGAACGCCGAGACCAAACCAAACGTCCTGCGCCTGCGTATGACTTCAGTACCGCTCGACGTTCGCGAGTACTTCGCCAGCTTCTACGCCGCCCGTCAGGCTCACTCTTGACGGATGCACCCCGAAGCCGAACGCTGCGGTAGGATCGACAGCCAAACCAGCCGAATAGAGATACGGCTCGCCTTCTATTCACCCCCACCACCATGCTTCGCAAACGCCAACCGACCTGGATTCAGCGCAACTCTCGCTTCGCGATCGCCGCGATCGCGACCGTCGGCATCGTCACGACCGGCTACCTCACCGCGACGCGACTGCTACAGGCCGAGACCATCTGCCCGATCGAGGGCTGCGACAAAGTTCTCGAAAGCCCCTACGCGACGATTTTCGGCGTCGTACCCCTCGCCGCATTCGGCCTACTGGCCTACATCGCAATGCTGGTGATGGCGATCGCGCCCTGGATTCTGCCGGAAGACTCCCCGAAAGTCCAGCGCAGCCTGTTCGACGAAAAAACCTGGCTCGGCCTATCGATCGGCGCGACGGCAATGGCCGTATTTAGCGGCTACTTGATGTCGATCATGATCTTCGAGATCCAAGCCTTCTGCCTGTACTGCGTCGTGTCGGCAGTGGCGGCTATCAGCCTGTTCGTGCTGTCGCTGGTCGGCCACGACTGGGACGACTTTGGCTCGATGGGCTTCCGCAGCGTCATCATCGCTGCCGTCACCCTGGTCGGCTCGTTCGCGCTCTACGCCCCGCTCCACGCCGATCCCGACAACCCGGCGGGCGGCTTTGCCATTAGCACCCAATCCCAACCGGCCAACATTGAGTTGGCGCAGCACCTGAAAACGTCAGAAGTCGCAATGTACGGCGCGTTTTGGTGCAACCACTGCCAAACCCAAAAGAGCCTGTTCGGTCGTCAAGCCTTCGCGGAAGTCGAGTACATCGAGTGCGACGCGAACGGCAAAAATCCTCAGCCCGCCCGCTGTCAAGCCGCCGGAATCCAAAGTTACCCGACCTGGGTCGTCGATGGCCAGCAGCATCAGGGCGTCCACTCCCTCGAGGAGCTAGCGGCGCTGTCCAGCTACGCGGGCGAGGCCGACTTCGGCGTGGAGTAAGGCTGAGTTCTTCAATTCTTGCAAGAAGTTTGCGAGCTGCTACGGGTCAAACGCATACTCCCGATTTCCCATGTCAGAGACCGTAGACCTCTCGCACGAAGGCTGTGAGTCTGGCCACCACTCGAAAAGTCAAAGGCTGAGGTTGTCGTTCGTATAGCGCCGACCTCGCCGATAGCCTGGGTGGGATCGCGAAAAGTGGCCGCACCATTCGCTTCGCGAAGGCCACGCCAACGATCGCGTCATCGATCTCGCTCAGTTCTCGAACCCTGAAAAACAGTGGGCGCTTACTGCCGTGGAGTATTCTCGAGGGCTCGAGATATTACTTTTGGGTCATCGAAAATCAGTATGCGTTTGCCCTGCTCGCTGCTAACAGAAGAAGCGCCCGATTCGCAGTCGAACCGGGCGCTTCTTCTTCACAAACGTGAAATGGGCGGTGTCGATCGGCGACTACCAAGCAGCGGGGAACGTCACCGGCGTTGCCGTGCAGTAGCGGAGGTTCGCGAGGCGCGTGCCGCTCATGTAGGCAGGCATATAGCCCGTGTTGCCGACCGAATCTTCGATAAAGAACCAGACCGTGCCGTCGTTCGCCGTCACCGTTTCCATAAAGTGAATCATCTCGTTTTCGAGCATGTTCGCGATTTGGAGGGACATGCCGTCCGGATCGGCGTAGAGCGTGCTGGCCTCGACGACCATGCGGCAGACGTCGCCGGGGCGCTCGCCTACGCGCTGCGCGACCTCGATCGCCTCGCGGTCGTTGGCCTCGACGTTAGCGGCTCTGACCGGGGCTCCGACGGCTGCGATCGCGGCGGTCACCAGAGCTGCGGATAGCCCGAAATGGCGCAGTTTCATATGCGCGTCTCCTCAAAAATAAAAGAACGCTAACCTTCCCTCAGTATAACAACGGCATTTTTGCCGCGTCGGGGTTTTCAGAACCTTTCTTAAGAAATCGCGGCGATCGCGCGTAACTTCCGCCAAACTGGGGCGCTCGGCGTGAGACGCCGGTAGGCGGCGGGGTGCAGCAGTCCGTAAATTCGAGGCTGCCTAAAGGCGACGAGCAGCACCGGCTAGAAACCACGCGGCTAACCTTCGCCGACGATCTTGTCAAGAACTAGGCGCGTCGTTTACTGTAGAAAGTCGGACTTTTAAAGCAGGCTTGGGAACTGAAATGCGTGAGTCGAGAGCGATCGCAACCCAGGTCGCATGCGGTCGATGCTGTGGACTTTTAGCAAAGAACTCGAATCACAATGGCAAAGCGCATCCAACTGTTGTTAAACAAAGACGTGAGTAAACTCGGACGCTACGGCGAGATCGTCGAAGTCGCTCCGGGCTACGCGCGCAACTACCTAATCCCCAACCAGCTCGCCGTCCAGACGACGCCGGGGATTATGAAGCAGGTCGAGCGCCGCAAGGCCAAAGAGGCCGAGCGTCAAGCGAAAATCAAGAAAGAGGCCGAAGATCGCAAAAAGGCGCTCGAGTCGGTCGGTCGCTTCAAGATCGCCAAGCAACTCGGCGAGGGCGATGCGATTTTCGGTACGGTCACCGATCGCGAGATGTCGGAAGCAATCCTCGCGGCAACGGGCCAAGACCTCGATCGTCGCGGTATCACCGTCCCGGCGATCGACAAGCTGGGCATCTACAAGGTGCAGGTCAAGGTTCACCCCGAAGTGATCGCGGAAGTGGAAGTCCACGTGACCCCGCTCTAGGGCTTTGCCTTTCAAGCCGCGCCGGAAGGCAGTAAAAGAGTCAGCCGATCGCGCGATCGGCTGACTCTTTTGTTTTTGAAAAGCTGGGAGAGTTTCTGTAGAGCTTAGAACAGGCGATCGATACGATCGATGATGCGACCGACGCGCTCCAGGGTTCCGAGCACCGAGTCGATATTGTCGATCGTGTCAGCTTCGGTCGGCTCGCTGGCAACGTAGGGACCGGCCAGGTCTGGCGACGGCGAGTTGTCCACATCCATGCTCAGGTACATGCCCTCACCCGCCATTAGGCCCATCGCCGTCTGGATGGGAATCGCGTAGTTAAAGCCGGGCTTGATCATCCGCGAGATGCTGGCCGCTTCCTGGGCGGACATGCCCTCAGTTTGGATTTCATCCGGTGAGACGTAGTCGCCCATACCGTGGACGCCGACGACGCGACCAGCCGCATCGAAGACGCCACTGCCGCTCATGCCACGACGGGTGACGTTGGTGTAGATCATTTGGTAGCCATCAACGGGATCGTTGAGGAAGCCCGAAATCCGACCGTCGGTGAACTGGCGAATTAGCTGGCCGGTACTGCCCGGCGCGGGCCAGCCGGAGATAAAGACGTCTTGACCTTCGGTCGTTTCGCCCGGAGCCAGGGTGGCGAGTTCGTAGTCTGCTTCGCTCTCGAAGCGGATCACGGCCAGGTCTGCGCCGGGGAGGATCGTGATGTCTTGGGCGGCGTAGGCGGTTTGCTCGTAGGTGCCGATCGCGACCGACTCTGCGCCTTCGACCACGTGGCGGTTGGTCATTACGTAGTAGCTATCGCCGTCCTGCGAGAAGATAAAGCCCGAACCGTGGCCGGTGCCGTTGCTGTATTCCGAGACGATCAGCGCCGTCACTTCGCGGGCGATGTTGTTGACCTGCGCGCCGGACAGGGCGTTCGCAGCTTGCGGGATCGCGCAAATCAACGCGGCAGTCGCACCGCCGAGCAGCGGGGTCAGGTGCTTTTGAAAAACCATAGTATTCATGCGAGTGTTTCTAACTGCGATCGCCAGAGCGAGCGATCTTCTCCTCACCCTAGCAGTTGCAACCCGCCGATCGCATGCGCTCAAAAACAAGAGAGCCAGAGACGATCGACAAACGCTCGTAAGCTTCCCGGCGATCGCCCCCCGTTCCGGACTCGTGCCAGCTACTCGCTGACGATATCGCGGTAGAGCGCGTCGTATTGCTTCGCCGACTTCGTCCAGCTACAGTCCTGGCGCATTCCGCGCTGCTGTAGCTCGCGCCACTTGTCCTTGTAGCGAAAGCTCTCGTAGGCGCGAACGATCGCGGAGAACAGATCGAGCGGCTCGTAGCGATCGAAGCAGAACCCCGTTCCGGTTCCTTCCATCGGCTCGTGGTGCGACACCGTGTCCACCAGTCCGCCCGTGCGCCGGACGATCGGCACCGATCCGTAGCGCATCGCCAGCAGCTGGCTGATGCCACAGGGCTCGAAGCGGCTCGGCATCAGAAAGGCATCGGTTCCGGCATAGACCCGGCGCGAAAGGCGATCGTTGTAGAGCAGATACACCGCCATCCGCTGGCGGTAGCGGGCGCTCAGCTGCCACATCTGGGTTTCGTAGTAGCGATCGCCCGTACCCAGCAAAATAAACTGCGCGTCGGTGTAGGCCAAAAAGCGATCGAGCACCTGAAGCAGCAGATCGAAGCCCTTTTGCTCCACCATCCGAGACACCATGCCGATAACGAAAGCGTCGGGATTGAGCTCGAGGCCCAGTTCTTTTTGAATCGCGACCTTGTTTAAGGCGCGCTTGTCGAGGCTGTTGGCGCTGAAAGTTTGGTAGAGATGCGCATCGGTGGCCGGGTCGTAGCTCGCGTCGTCGATGCCGTTGACGATGCCGCTCAGTTTGCTGCTGACGAACGACAGCAAACCTTCGACCTCTTCGCCGTATTCCTGAGTTTGGATTTGCTGGGCGTAGGTGGGCGAGACGGTGTTGACGCGATCGGCAAACTGCACCGCTGCGGCCAGGGTGTTGTGGCCTTCCATGTACCACGGACACCAGGTCATCTGCTCCAGCAGCGCGCGCCAGGGGCCTTGATAGGCGAGATTGTGAATCGTAAAGACGCTGCTGATATCCGGCGACTGGTGCATCCATACTGGCAGCATACCCGCGTGCCAGTCGTGGCTGTGGACGAGCTGCGGCTTCCAGTAATTCCAGCAAAACTCCGCCGCCCCGTTGGAAAACAGCGTAAAGCGCCACCACTCATTATCGCCGCCATAAACTGCGTTGGGCATAAACGCCGGGTGGCCGAAGAGGTACACCGGTACGTCGCTATCGGGAAGCTGCGTTTCGTAGACCGCAAAATCCTGGAACATCGCTTGCCCCCACCAAACCGGCTCGCCGGGAATGTCAACGACATTCGGCAAAAAGCCGTAGTACGGCATGAAGATGCGGACATCGTGGCCGAGGGCGCGCAGGGCTTTGGGTAGAGAGCCGACGACGTCGCCCATGCCGCCGACCTTGGCGAGGGGGGCGGCTTCTGCTGCGACGAATAGGATGCGCATGGAAAATCTCGAACTCTCTTCTGAAACGGGGCTCTTAATGTGAAACAGGCGAGCGACGGTTTTGGGGATGCCGAACGCGAGCTGTGGCGGCGATCGGCGGCAGCTCATACAGCAGCCTATCAGAGTCGCGTCGCGTTCCTTCTAACTTTTGAGTGATGGCGCGGCGGCAAGTTTGAGTTTGACTTTTATTACGTTCTGATGCGGCGACCAAATCTGAGTTCGACAATGGATTTGAAGCGCTAATCTGACGAACGGCAAGCCGCGATCGCCTGGGAGAGCCAGAAAAGTCGCGAGTCGATCGTCGGCAAGCGCTGTCGTTTTAGAGGGATTAGGGACGGAACTATGGGGATTGCCACGATCGACCCGGCCACCGGCCAAGCTGTCAAAACTTTTGCAGCGCTGACCCCGGCAGAAATTGAAGAAAAGCTCGATCGCGCCGATCGCGCCTTCCGTAGTTACCGACGCACAATGCTCGTCGAGCGTAGCCGCTGGCTCCGCAATGCCGCCGATATCCTCGAGCGCGACGCAGAATCACTCGGCGCGACCATTACGCTCGAGATGGGCAAGCCGATAAAGGAAGCAGCGGGCGAGGTGCGGAAGTGCGCGACGGTGTGCCGCTATTACGCCGATCGCGCCCCGGAGTTTTTGGCTGACGAACCGGCGGAAACCGACGCGAAATTCAGCTACGTTGCCTACCATCCCCTCGGCGTTATCCTGGCCGTGATGCCCTGGAATTTTCCGCTGTGGCAGGTGTTCCGCTTTGCGGCTCCGGCGCTGATGGCGGGCAATGTCGGGATATTGAAGCACGCCTCGAACGTTCCGCAGTGCGCCCTGGCGATCGAGCGCGTCTTAATGGAAGCGGGCTTCCCGTCGGGGACGTTCCAGACACTGTTAGTCGGCGCGAGCCAGGTCGAGGCGATCGTGCGTGACGATCGCGTCAAAGGCGCGGCGCTGACCGGCAGCGAACCGGCGGGGGCGAGCCTCGCCTCGATCGCCGGAGACTGCATCAAACCCACCGTCCTCGAGCTGGGCGGCAGCGACCCGTTTATCGTCATGCCCAGCGCCGATCTGGATGCGGCGGTCAGGACGGCGGTGACGGCGCGCTTGCTCAACACCGGCCAATCCTGCATCGCTGCCAAGCGCTTTATCCTCCACGAACATATCGCCGATGCCTTTATCAGCAAGCTGGTCGATAAGTTCGCGGCGCTGAACGTCGGCGACCCGAAAGACCCCGCCACCGACATCGGCCCCCTGGCGACGCCGACGATCCTCGATGAGATCGAGCAGCAGGTGGACGCCTGCCTGAAGGTCGGAGCCAAAGCGCCTACCGGTGGTTTCCGGCTCGATCGCCCCGGTAACTACTACGCGCCGACAATCCTCACCGACCTGCCCGAAGGCTGCCCCGCTTACCAAGACGAGTTCTTCGGCCCCGTCGCGCTGACCTTTCGCGTGCCGACCCTGGAGGCCGCGATCGACTTGGCGAACAGCACCGAATTCGGCCTCGGAGCCTGCGCCTGGACAACCGTGGAAGCAGAGCAAAAGGCGGCGATCGAGCGCCTCGATGCCGGGGCAGTCTTCATCAACGGCATGGTCAAGTCCGATCCGCGCTTGCCCTTCGGCGGCATCAAGAAATCTGGATACGGTCGCGAGCTAGCGCGGCAGGGCATCCATGAATTCGTCAACATAAAAACAGTCTGGATTGGCGACTAGCAACGCTCGCATTCGCAGCGCCACCGCTACCGCATTTCGCCGCTTTACCACCACGATCGAGGTTTATCGTCCATGAATACCGCAGAACTCCTGGTCAAGTGCCTGGAAAATGAAGGTGTTAAATATATCTTCGGCCTCCCCGGTGAAGAAAACCTCGCCGTCCTCGAAGCCCTGCGGAACTCGCCGATCGAATTCATTACCACTCGCCACGAGCAGGGCGCAGCCTTCATGGCCGACGTATACGGGCGGCTGACTGGTAAAGCGGGTGTGTGTCTTTCGACGCTCGGCCCCGGCGCGACCAACCTGATGACCGGTGTTGCCGACGCCAACCTCGATGGCGCACCACTGGTGGCGATCACCGGGCAGGTGGGCACCGATCGCATGCACATCGAGTCCCACCAATACCTCGATCTGGTGGCGATGTTCGCGCCGGTGACCAAGTGGAACAAGCAGATCGTCCGCCCCAGCATCGTCCCGGAAGTCGTTCGCAAAGCCTTCAAGCAAGCCCAGCAGGAAAAACCGGGCGCGGTTCACATCGACCTGCCGGAAAATATCGCCGGAATGCCCGCCGACGGCGTATCGCTACACATCAACACCAAGGAAACTCAGTACGCTTCCTACGCCAGCTTCAACGACGCCTCGACGCTGATTTCGCGGGCGACCAATCCGCTGCTGCTGGTGGGCAACGGCGCGATCCGCGACAACGCCAGCGATGCCCTGACCGAGTTCGCGACGCGGCTGAATATCCCGGTGGTCAACACCTTTATGGGCAAGGGCGTAATTTCTTACACGCACCCGCTGTCGCTGTGGACGGTGGGCCTGCAACAGCGCGACTACATTAGCTGCGGCTTCGACAACACCGACTTGGTGATTTGTGTGGGCTACGACCTGGTGGAGTATTCCCCGAAAAAGTGGAACCCCAATGGCGAGATTCCGATCGTTCACGTCAGCACGGCCCCGGCGGAGATCGACAGCAGCTACATCCCGAAGGTCGAGGTCGTCGGCAACATGACCGACTCGCTCAACGAGCTGCTGCGCCGCAGCGATCGCACCCACAAAGAGGAACCCCACGCCGTGGCGCTGCGCGACGACATCCGCGCGGACTACGAACAGTACGCCACCGACACCGAATTCCCGATTAAGCCGCAGAAGCTAATTTACGATTTGCGGCAGGTGATGGAACCGAACGATATCGCGATTTCAGACGTGGGCGCGCACAAGATGTGGATGGCGCGCCATTACCACTGCGAGCGCCCCAATACTTGCCTGATCTCCAACGGGTTCGCGGCGATGGGGATTGCGATTCCCGGCGCGATCGCAGCGAAGCTGGTGTACCCCGATCGCAACATCGTCGCAGTGACGGGCGACGGCGGTTTCATGATGAACTGTCAGGAGCTGGAAACGGCGCTGCGGGCGAAGACGCCGTTCGTGACGATCATTTTCCACGACGGCGGCTATGGCCTGATCGAGTGGAAGCAGGAGGCGCAGTACGATCGCGCCTCGTTTATCAAGTTCACCAACCCGGACTTCGTGAAGCTGGCCGAAAGCATGGGGCTGAAGGGCTACCGCATCAGCACCACGGAGGAGTTCGTACCGACGCTGAAGGAGGCGATGGCGCAGGATGTCCCGGCGGTGATCGACTGCCCGATCGACTATCGCGAAAATACGCGCTTCTCGCAGAAGTCCGGCGACCTGAGCTGCCCGATATAAGAGCACTCCACAAATATATTTGTCCAGAAGCCGCCAATGAAGGCTGAGCTTGTCGAAGCCTGGGTGTGACGCACTTCGACAAGCTCAGTGCTCGAATCCTGAATACTGGACATTTATTTCCGTGGAGTACTCTAGGCTGGCCCGATCGCGACTTCAAGGCCACCGCTCGCATACGCTGAACGAAGCTGATTCACTGGAGTAGCGGCGGGTGGTGTAATGGGGGCATAGGACGATGGTGAATCGAGGAGAAGAGAACCGGCAGGATGGCGAGCAATCCGTTTTTTACCAATGGCGCGGTTTCGGAGCGGCGCTATTTTGTTGGGCGTGGCGAGGAGCTGCGGGCGATTTTCGCGCGGGCGTTTGGCGATGCGCCGCAGAGCGTGAATCTGACGGGGGAGGCGCGATCGGGTAAGTCGTCGCTGTTGCGTCACGTCCAGCAAACCTATGAGGACGTTGCGCCGGATGCGAAGGCGGTGGTGGCGGTGTACGTGGAGTTCGGGCGGGTGAATGCCGATTCGGAGGCGTCATTTTATGGCGCGATCGCGGAGGCGTTGCTGGCAGAGATCCCGAGGAAGCGCGGCTTGCTGCAATACTTCCAGCGGGGCGAACTGGAAGCGGTGCTGAAAATGGAGCCGTTTGAACGCGCTGAATTCGACAAGGCGATGCGGGCATGGAAAAAGGCAGGGATTTTGCCGATGCTGTGTCTCGATCGCTTCGAGTATCTGCTCGATAAGCCTGAGGTGTTTCCCGACGGGTTTTACGAGGTGCTGCGGGCGCTGGCGGATGACGGCGTGGTGATGCTGGCGATCGCGTCGCGTAAAACGGTGGCGGAGTATGGCAAAACGACGCCGCAGTATACATCGGGCTTTTTCAATTTGTTTCATACGCTGCGGGTCGGCGAGCTGGCGGAGTCGGCGGCATGGGATTTGGTGCGTTTGCCGGTGGGGGCTCCGGCGCTGAGCGTGACGAGTCAGGCGCTGGCGCGCAAGTGGGGCGGGTGCGATGCGTTTCGGCTCCAGGCGGCGGGCTGGTGTTTGTTCGAGATGGAGCGTGATGGGCTATCGGAGGCAGTAGCGCGGAAGAATTTTGAGGAGAGGACTAAGCGGCGTCCGAAGGGGGTACGCGACTGGAAAAATTGGTTTTTTGTGGCTTGGAGTGCGCTGCGCGGGACGGGGCGATCGGCTCAGGCCACGGGGAAGAATATCAAGCCCATCTCGGAAGCGCTGATGGGCGCGATTGTCATCGCACTGGTGCTCAGCATCGGTTTGGGATGGCTTGGGGTGGGGAAGTTTCCGAAGGTGTTCGAGGATTTTCTGAAGCTGTTTCGTAGCGAGAGCGTGCCCGAACAGCAGCAGAAGCGCGACCACCAGCGTTAAAGTCAGTAATGATGGGATTAGTCGCCCTCTAGACTCGCCATGACCTGCACGATCGAGCTACGAAAAATCGACATCGCCCCCGGCCAGGTGCTGACCCTGCGCGAGATCGACTGGGCGGAGTTCGATCGCATTGCGGCGGCGCTGGGCGATCGCCGGACGCCGCGTCTGACCTATTCTCACAGCGCTCTCCAGCTTCGTATGCCTTCCCCAGAACACGAATCGATCGCCCGGCTGTTGGGTATGCTGGTGACAGTGTGGCTAGAGGCGCTGGACTGTGACTGGGTGTGTCTGGGTTCGACGACGTTTCGCAACGAGGCGGCGGGGGTCGGGGTGGAGCCGGACGACTGTTTTTATCTGACGAATCTCGATCGCGTTGTCGGGAAGGCGCGATTGGGGGCAGGCGACCCGCCACCGGATCTGGCGATCGAGGTGGACATCACGTCGCCGAGTTCGCTGCCAGTGTATTCAGCGCTGGGCGTTCGGGAGGTGTGGCGCTATCGCGATGGGCGGCTGGAGTTTTGGGTGTTGGCGGCGGGGAAATATCGCTCGGTTGCGGAGAGTGAGGTATGTACGGGGTTGCCGGTGGCGGTGGTGTCGGCGGCGGTGGCGCGGTTGGGGTCGGAGCCGATGAGTCGGATTCGGCGGGAGTTTGCGGACTGGGTGGGCGATCGGTTGGGGTGAGCGGATTGCGTTGGCGGGCTGGTTAAAATTGGTGTGTCGATCGCTGGATTGGTTATGTCTGAAGTTTCGCTGAATTGGAAGCCGGATGCGGAGACGCTGCACGGTTTGATGCAGATTGCGGTCGATCGGCATTGTTCGCTGGAGTCGGTGCTGGAAGAGGCGATCGCGATGTACCTAGACGAACAGCTCAGTTCGCCGCTCCCGCCCGAGTCTGACCCCATGGTTGGTCTATTCTCGGGGTCGCCGGATCTCAGCGAGCAAACGGAAGAGATTTTAGAGGCAGGTGCGATCGAGGAGGCAGGCGTGCCGTGCCAAGGATAACGGCGGTTGTGGATACGGGGTTTGTGGTTGCGTTGCTGAACGATCGCGATCGCAACCATCAGGCCGCAGCCCGAACGTACAGCCAGCAGGGTGTCATCGCTATGTCACAAACGGTGCTCTCCGAGGCGGCGTATATGTTGAGGCTGCGGACGAATCGAGATCGTGTGGTGCAGTGGCTACGAGCGTTTCGGGTTAGCCGGTATCAGGTAACGCCGGTCACGCAGGTCGATCTGGATCGCGTGGCGGATATTTTGGAGCAGTACCGCGACAGTCGGATTGATTTTGTCGATGCAAGTGTGATGGCGGTGGCGGAGCGGTTGGGGGTATGTCGGATTTTGACGCTCGATCGCCGCGATTTCGGGTTGTTTCGTCCGCGCCACTGCGAGTCGTTTGAGATTTTGCCGTAGTGATAGATTTGGAAAATAACCAGCAGACTTAAGCCGATGACGCCCCACGAAACGACGTTTGCGAAATTACAGCAGCTTCCGGCCTCGATGCTGCCGACGGTCGATCGCTTTCTCGATTCGCTGCTCGATTCGGTGGAAGACCCGGAAGCGACAGCTCCAGCGGATGTAAACCAGCCGGATATCAGAGATTTGCTGCGTTGGATCGAAGAAGTGGAGAACCTCGAGATCGATCCGCAGGGAGTGGCGAGAGCGCGGGAGCACGAGGATGAGTTTGGGGAGGCTTTGGTTGAGAAGTATCGCAAGCTGGGGCTGGATTTGTGATTCTCTGCGATACGAGTGTGTTGCTGTGTTTGGTAGACCGGAGCCAACTGCGCCATGCATCTTGCATTCGCGCGATCGTCAATCTCCGCAAGCCTCTGGTAACGACTTGGCCTTGTCTGACTGAGGCGATGCATCTTGCGCTGCGTTCTGGCGGCTGGCCGATGCAGCGTCAGCTCGGGGAATTATTGCTGGATGGCTGGCTGACGGCGTATGCCATCGACGAGGATCTGTTTCCGAGAATTCTGGAGCTAATGGAGCGGTATCGCGATCGCCCGATGGATTTTGCGGATGCGAGTCTGGTGTTAGTGGCGGAGCGGACGGGCTATCGGCAAATTTTGACGCTGGATTCGGATTTTTTCTTTTATCGGATTGATGGCAGGGAGAGTTTTGAGGTTTTGCCTGTGGATGGGTAGGTTCGGTCGGGTGTGCGTCGCGGTTTCGGTAAGGTGACGGCACGCGCGACGATCGGGCGCGAACAACGCACCGGGATATCGTCGCAAGGTCTGCGGCATCCTGTGGTGCGTTCAGCCGTTGCCGATCGATCGCAGGATGCCAGCTCGATCGCGGCTGGACGCACCCTACCGTTACTGCTTGCGCGGGGCGATCGTGGAACAATGGGCGTGGTGAATCGTGGGGAAGTGACGAGCGGTGGATTACGTAGCTGAGTGTTTGCAGATTTTGTATTGGGCGTTTTTCAAGCCGTTTTCGCTCAACCGCAAACTCCGCGAGATTCACCCCGAACTCAATGCATTTTCCAATCCGTTTGAGTTCCGGAATGACTTTGCAGAGAACCCTAGGCTCAAACGCTATTCGAATCAAGTTTGGTGGCTGAGCGCGATCGCGCCTTTTCTGATCGCCGCGATCGTTGCACCGCTCTACACATTCTTTTCAACCGAAATATTTAACTGGATCGACCCTGGCTTCTTTTTTGTTGGCTGGTGGAGCGGGCTTGTCTTTGCTAGAGGTGAAAACTCAGCACTCACGACATGGGCATACCGCTTCATATATGCCGCGATCGCCGTCGGCTTGATTTTCAACCTAACAAACGACTTTGCCCCCGAACTCGTACAGCCCATTATTGAATTCTTTCAACAGCATAATTATGGTACGATATTCAATGCGTTGAGGCTCGTGGCGGGAGGCGTGGCGTTCGGCGTGGCGTTCGGCGTGGCGGGAGGAGAAGAGAGAAGGGTTTAGAGAAAGGTTTGAAAAAGAGGGTGGGAAAGAGGTGC
>ERZ1740068.206-NODE-206-length-36368-cov-5.835486_pt1 | contig 36368 bp, 31 predicted proteins | sample MGYA00581735_ERZ1740068 | MGnify/ENA primary metagenome ERZ1740068 (study PRJEB43018, sample SAMN04849740) | marine metagenome | isolation source: floating plastic debris | place: Pacific Ocean | collected 2008-08-30 | study: EMG produced TPA metagenomics assembly...
TTTGGCCATATTCTTGGCATAGTCGCCAATGCGTTCCAGGTTTGAAGACACTTTGAGCGCGGTGAGGATAATGCGCAGATCAACGGCGATGGGTTGCCGCATAGCAATGACGCGCGCCACCTCTGTGTTTATCAACTCTTCCAGTTGATCTATGGCCGCATCCGCACGTGTGACCTCTTCGGCCATTTCTTCATCGCGCTTTTCAAGGGATGTGGCCGCTTTCAATATGGCGTCTTCTACAAGGCCGCCCATCTTCATGATTTGCGCCTGGAGCGCTTCAAGATCTCGGTCAAAAGCCGATGCGATGTGTGTATCGTCCATGGGTCTATTCCTTAGCCAATACGACCAGTGATGTAGCTTTCAGTGCGTTCGTCGATGGGGTTCGTGAAAATCTGGCTTGTTTCTCCGAATTCCACCAGATTGCCGAGATGAAAAAAGGCCGTCTTTTGGCTGACACGAGCTGCCTGTTGCATGGAGTGTGTGACGATCACGACCGAGAAATTGGCCCGAAGCTCGTCAATCAGTTCTTCCACCTGGCTGGTTGCGATCGGATCAAGCGCCGAGCAGGGCTCATCCATCAAAAGGACCTCAGGCTCCGTCGCGACGGCACGTGCAATGCAAAGCCGCTGTTGTTGACCACCGGACAATCCAGTGCCAGGTGAATCCAGGCGATCCTTCACTTCATCCCAGATCGCACCACGACGCAGGGATTTTTCTACGAGATCATCGAGCTCGGCCTTGTTCTTGGCCAGTCCGTGAATGCGCGGCCCATAGGCGACATTGTCGTAGATCGATTTAGGAAAGGGATTGGGTTTCTGGAAAACCATCCCGACTTTTGCGCGCAACTGAACAGGGTCGACACGTTTGTCATAGATGTCATCGCCATCGAGGCTGATTTTGCCTTCTACGCGGCAGATATCAATCGTGTCGTTCATCCGGTTGAGGCAGCGCAGGAATGTGGATTTGCCGCAGCCTGACGGCCCGATGAACGCTGTCACAGTTTTATCTGCGATCTCGACATCCACGTCCTTGATCGCATGTGTATTGCCGTAAAAGACCTGCACGTTCTTCGCTTCGAACTTTACTTGGTTACTGATCACGCCACGCTCCGTCGTTGGTACATCGTACATAGTATCAGTCCTTGTTTACCAGCGACGCTCAAATCGACGACGCAAAATGATGGCTAAGATGTTCATGGATAGCAGGAAGATCAGCAGGATGATGATACCACCCCACGCCTTGTCGTAAAAGGAAGCGTCCGCCCGCGCAGCCCAAGTGTAGATCTGTGCGGGCATGGCAGAATTCGGATCCGTGAAACCGGCCACGATCCCTTCAGGGTACCCTCTGGCCACAAACCCTACCATGCCAATGAGAAGAAGCGGCGCCGTTTCGCCCAAGGCCTGCGCCAAGCCGATGATCGTCCCCGTCAGGATCCCCGGCATCGCAAGAGGCAGCACGTGATGGAACACGGCCTGCATCTTGGAGGCTCCGACGCCAAGCGCTGCGTCGCGGATGGATGGAGGCACGGCCCGCAGGCTGGCGCGCGTGGAAATAATGATCGTGGGAAGGGTCATCAGGGTCAAAACCAACCCGCCCACCAGCGGTGCCGACTGCGGCAGGTGCATGAATTGAATGAACACGGCCAGGCCAAGAATTCCGAAAACGATGGACGGTACAGCGGCGAGATTTGAGATATTGACCTCAATGAGATCCGTAAACCGGTTCTTGGGTGCGAACTCTTCCAGGTAAATCGACGCGGCAACACCTATTGGCAATGACAAAAACAGAACGACCAGCATCATGAAAAACGATCCGATCACCGAAGCGCCGATCCCTGCTCCGCCCGGATTATCCACCCCAGAGTCAGCTCCGGTGATGAAGTTCCAGTTGAACGCGCCCTTGATGATCCCGGCCTCATGCAGCACGTCCACCAGATCCAGATCCGCGAGCATAAGAAAGCGGCTCTCGACCAAGGTGTCACGGGTCACGCGACCGTTGAAATAGCCGTCGACACGGGAGGAGGCCGAAAGCTCAAAGCGGTTAGGCGTTCCAAGCGCATCCGTGTTCTCGCGATAAAACTCGCGAATATCGGCACCGACCTTTCCCAGAAGGCGCTCAATCGCGGCTTCTTCGATCTCAACTTCGAGGCCCATTTCTTCCAACTGAGCGGCCAGTTTGCCGATGAACAAGTTAGAGTAGGCTTTCGTTTTGAAGAGTTCGCCTTCAGCCGCGTTAAACTCCTCCTGCGTGACGGTGAACTCCACGTCCATAACCGTGTGCGTGAAGGCGGGCGCGCCGGAGCGGATGATCGAGACGGCAAGAACGATGAGGAAGGCAACGCCGATTAATATAGCGCCAATGCCGTAAGCCTTGAACCGCTTCTCTGCTGCGTTCCGCTTCTTGGTGCGCGCATCGACCTGGGTCAGAGAGCCACGTACAGGAGCATCTTCCATGGGCATGTCGGTCATTCGTACTGCTCCCGGTATTTGCGCACGATGTAGAGGGCGAAGACGTTCAGCCCGAGCGTGATGATGAAAAGGCTCATACCAAGCGCGAAGGCGACCAGAGCTTCTGGCGACGCAAAATCCGCGTCACCTGTGAGCTGGCTGACGATCTTGGCGGTAACAGTTGTCATGGCTTCGAAGGGATTAAGCGACAGCTTGGCCGCGGCCCCTGCCCCAAGTACAACAATCATCGTCTCACCAATCGCCCGTGACGCTGCCAGCAAGATGGCTCCGACGATCCCCGGCAAAGCGGCCGGCAAAACAACTTGCTTGATCGTTTCAGACTTGGTTGCGCCTAACCCGTAGGACCCGTCCCGCATCGCTTGAGGCACGGCGTTGATGATATCGTCAGAAAGAGAGCTGACAAAGGGGATGAGCATGATGCCCATCACCAAACCAGCGGTCATCACAGCGGTTCCGGATTGCATCCAGCCCAGGCCATCGTCACCAAAAACGCTGACGAGCAACGGGCCAACCGTCAGCAGGGCAAAAAGACCGTAGACGATGGTCGGGATACCGGCGAGCACCTCAAGCATTGGCTTGGCAATGGCGCGCACTTTAGGCGATGCGTATTCGGAGAGGTAAATTGCAGCGAACAGCCCGATCGGCACAGCGACGGCGAGAGCCACGATCGAGATGTAAAGCGTGCCCCATAGCAGAGGAATGATCCCAAGATCAGATCCCCCGCCCCGGCCGGAAAAGCTAGGGGCCCAGGTCAGATAGGTGAAGAAAAACGATGCAGGATAGAGGGTGAAGAAATCGTAGGTATTGAAGACAAGCGACAAGACGATGCCGATGGTTGTCAGGATGGCGATCGAGGCGGCCCCGATCAGCAGCGCGCGTATGCCGTTCTCCACAACATTCCGGGCGCGGAATTCTGCATTGGTCTCTCGCACGGCGAAGAAAAAACCCGCAGCAGCGATCAGCAAAACAGCGATCATCATATAGAACGAGCCGCTTGCGTTCATCACCCGGTATGACTGGGCGGCCCGCAAAACCGGTTGTGTGATCTGGGCCGTCACGATTTGCCCGGCGTCTTTCAGGCGCTGTGTCACGTCTGTGAAGTCTGCCCGTGCGTTTGTGGCGAAATCATCGTCTAACAGCCCCTGCTCGACAGCGTTGTCGAGGCCCTCGGCCGTGCGACGCACCTCCGCCATGACCAATCCCCGGGTCGATCCCTCTGGGACCGCACTATCGGGCAATGTCGCAGACACACTGCTGCCGACGTAAAGTGGCTGAGCGATGAGCCATACAATAAGGAGCAAAAAGGCCGGAACCACGGCTTTCAAAGCGACATTCCAACCGTAGTAATTTGGCAGGGAATGGAGATCTCTGCTTTCGCCTCCGGCGCTGGCCAAAGCCCGTTGCCGACCAAGAACAAAGCCTATGGCGGACATCCCCACAACCACCAAGATAAGCCAGAACAAAGGCATGCGTCCCCCGAGAGCTTTGTTCGTTTGAGCCGCATTTCCGCCAAAGCCACGTTTTGGAAAGACGAATGCAGCCCCTTTTTTGATGTGCAACTGATGTGTTTCAGATGCGTTTTTAAGTGACCCTAAGGGCGGCCTACAGGCCGCCCTTAGAAAAATATCTTAAGCGTTCAATCAGGAGCCTGAGCCCATGGTTTCCTCACCAGCGATGGCCGACTGTGTGTCTGCCAACTCTGGATCAGAAACCAAGCCGTAGGTGGCCAGAGGGCCGCCAGGACCTGCGATTTCGTTAGCTGTGAAGAACTGTGCGTATTCTTTTAGGCCAGGGATAACGCCAATATGCGCTTTCTTTACGTAAAAGAAGAGCGGACGCGACACCGGGTAGACGCCGGATGCAATGGTCTCAGTGGAGGGTGCAACACCGCCCATGGTCGCAACCTTCAGCTTGTCCTGGTTGTTCTCGTAGAAGGAGAGGCCAAACACACCGATGCCGTTGGTGTTCGCGTCGATGCGCGCCAGCGTCTCGGTATAATCCCCGTCGATGTCGACAGACTTGCCATCCTGGCGCACGTCAAGGCAGGCATCTTCGGCGTCGTCTTCGCTCATGCCCGCGTCCATCATGGCCGCCATGGCGCCGGTGTCTTCGCAGCCTTTCAGCAGCACTTTGTCTTCGAACACTTCGCGCGTGCCGTGCTTGGTGCCGGGAATGAACATGGCGACTTCAACGTTCGGCAAATCTGCGTTGAACTCTGCCCAGGTCTCATGCGTGTTGTCGACGATGGCGCCGTCTTTCAGGACTTTGGCACCGATTGCGTTGAAGACATCGGACGCCTCAAAGGCCGTGAATGCAGGGCCGCTTTGCTGGCTGGCAAACACGATACCGTCGTAACCGATGCGCACTTCGATGATGTCTGTGACACCGTTTTCTGCGCAGGCTTTGATTTCTTTTTCACGAATCGCGCGGGAGGCGTTTGCCACGTCGATGGTGTTTTCGCCGACGCCTTCGCAGAAACGCTTGAGGCCCGCAGAGGACCCACCGGATTCAACAACGGGTGTCGGGAAGTCTGTGTTGTCGCCGAAAAGCTCCGCGACGATGGACGCGTAAGGCAGCACGGTCGAAGAGCCTGCAACCTGTACGTTGTCGCGCGCTGCGGCAGTGGTGGCAGAAACAGCAAGGATCGCCAAAGAAGAGGCGGTCAGTTTCGCGTAGGACATTCAAGTCTCCTGATCACAAATCGCCATCCCAGGTGATGGCCGTGCGCACGGGCTAAACCGTTACTTCGACGCTTTTGTTACAGTTGTGTAACAGTTTTATGAAACTGGAGAGTGGCAGTTGATAAGTCGCGACGGCTGCGTCGTTTAGAGGACAGTGTTATGGAGATTAGCCCTCCGCGACCGGCCCGTCTTTGGGCAGGGCGACACGGAATTCCGAGCCCTCCACCACTTCCGATGCAATCCTCAGGCGCCCTCGGTGCCGGTCGATGATGTGTTTGACGATAGCCAAACCCAATCCGGTGCCTCCGACCTCTCGGGATCTGTGATTGTCCACCCGGTAAAACCGCTCGGTCAAGCGGGGAATGTGGATGTGCGCAATACCTGGCCCCGTGTCGCGCACGGTCACTACAGCGGCCGGGCCACGAATGGCAGGTTCTTGATCGGTGGTGGCCAGCGAGAGAAAAACCGATTTTTCACGCCCGCCATATTTGATCGCGTTTTCCACCAGATTGGTGATCACTTGTTGCAGCTGATCGGCGTCACCGGGCACGATGATCGGCGTCTTGGGCAAATCGCTTACCAACGTCACATCATGATCGCTTGCCACCGTATTAAGAGCATGAGTGACACTGATCACAATACCCGCCAAGTCCACCGGATCGGTTGGGCGCACGCGCAATTGCTCTTCCACACGGCTGAGCGACAAAAGATCGTGCACCAGCCGTTCCATGCGCGTGGCTTCCCCGGCCATGATCTTCAAAAACCGCTCTGTGGCCTCAGTATCGCCGAGGGCCGGCCCCTGAAGCGTTTCTATAAAGCCCAGCAACGAGGTAAGTGGGCTGCGCAACTCATGGCTGACATTGGCGACAAAATCGCGTCGCATCTGACGGGCCTGTTCCAAATGGGTGATGTCTTCGAAACAGACCAAATTCCCCTGCCCCGCATCGGTCTGCACTGGCGAGCAGGTGACCGAAAACGCTGTGTCCTGTGCGCCGTCGCTCGACAGATAGCGCGTGTGTCGTGTGGATTGGGTGCGCAGACTGGTCTCAATGGCGTCGAGAATGCCGGGCTGACGCAATGCGGTGATGAAGTGGCGACCCACGAGCCCCTCGCCCAAAAGCTGGACGGCGCGTGCGTTGGCCCCGACGACGCGTTCCAAACGCCCGATGACCAAGGCCGGTAGCGGTAGCGCATCCAAAAGCGAGGATATGACATCCGAGGACATAGCGGCTGAACCTGATCGCGCTCAGACCACGCTCAGTTTTTCGCGGAAGAGGCGCATGTTTTTCTGATACCCGAAGGCGCTCATCCTGAGCCCGTTGATCGCGGCCTCGTCAAGCGCGCGCACCACCTTGCCGGGCGCCCCCATCACAAGCGAGCCGTCGGGGATTTCCTTGCCTTCCGTGATCAAGGCCCCTGCCCCGATCAGACAATTGTCGCCAATCTTTGCCCCATTGAGCACCGTTGCCCCCATGCCGATCAGCGAATTGGTTCCGATGGTACAGCCGTGCAGCATGGCCTTGTGGCCAACGGTGCATCCTGGCCCAATGGTCAAAGGAAACCCGATATCGGTGTGCAAGACGCTGTTTTCCTGAATATTTGTACCAGCTCCGATTGAGATCAGTTCATTATCACCGCGCAGGGTGGCGCAAAACCATACCGATGTGGCCTCAGCCAGAACGACCTTTCCGATCACGTTGGCGTCCGGCGCGACCCAGCTGTCTGCGTGAATGTCTGGGATGATCTCGTCTAACGCGTAAATCGTCATGATAACTCCTCATATTCCTGCTGCAGCAAGCGGACATGATCGTTGACGCTGGGCTGTTGGTGGCGTCTCAGTCGCGCGGCTGTAACAATACCTTTCAACTCGGTATCCGTGCGCGCCAGATCATCATTGACCAGAACGTAGTCATATTCGGCCCAATGACTGATCTCATCCCAACTTTTCTGCATCCGTCCCGCAATGACCTCTGCGCTGTCCTGTCCGCGATCAATGAGGCGCCGACGCAGCTCTGAAATGGAGGGTGGCAAGATGAAAATCGACAAGACATGCTGGCTCAGTGCAGAGTTCTGGATCTGCTGCGCGCCTTGCCAGTCAATGTCAAAAAGCACATCGCGGCCTTCACTGATGGCCTCCGTGACCGGACCTTTGGGGGAGCCGTAGTAATTGCCGAAAACCTCAGCGTGTTCCAGCATGTCGCCCCGCGTCACATCCTCCTGAAACGCAGCCTTCGACATGAAGTGGTAGTGCTGGCCATCGACCTCACCGTCCCGCGGCGCGCGAGTGGTGGCGGATACGGAAAAAGAGATGTCGGGATCCCATGCCAACAAGCGCCGTGAGAGGGTCGACTTCCCCGCACCTGATGGAGAGGAGAGAATAATCAAAAGGCCTCGCCGCACGCTCAATGTATCGTCCTCATGTCATGACGCATGCGATGTATGGGACAGGTTGCATGTCACGCGTGATTTTGAAGCGCTGCAAACTATTCCACATTTTGCACCTGCTCCCGCATTTGATCGATCACGGATTTCAGCGCCAGCCCAATCTGCGTAAGCTCGGTATGTTGCGATTTTGAACACAGCGTATTGGCCTCGCGATTGAATTCCTGCGCCAGAAAGTCAAGCTTTCGACCCATAGGAGACCCCACCGCGACAAGCTCTCTTGCGGCTGAGACATGCGCGTGCAGGCGGTCGATTTCTTCGGTCACATCTGCTTTTACGGCCAAAAGAGCGATCTCTTGCGCAACGCGTGCGATGTCCGCCTGCCCTGCCCCATCCATGATCCGCGACAGCGCTTGATGAAAGGATGCCTCCATTTCGTCGCGTCTTGTGTGCACGATCTCTGATGCGGATTGTGTCAGCTGCTCAATCTCATCAATCTGGCCGAGCATCACCTCGGCAAGCTTGTCACCCTCGTTTGATCGCATGGCGAGGAAGGCCTCAATGACCGGATCCAGATCCTCAAGCAATTTTTGGCCCAGCTCTTCTGTGTTGTCGTCTGACGCACTGGCATCCATCACGCCCCGCATGGCCAGCACATCCGCAACTGTGGGTGGCGCAAGTGAAATCCCTTTTGACAACGCCACTGCCTCCACCGTCTCGAGCGCGGTCAGCGTGTCTTCCAGTGCTTGAGTGTTGACGCTCAGACGACCGGTGCCGTCCTCACGCGTGATCTTGAGGTTCAGCGTCACGTTCCCGCGTGCAACCGCGCGGCCCAGCGTTTCCTTGAGATGTTGCTCTAAGCCTGGAAGCCAGTCGGGCACGCGCAGCCGCAGATCCAAGCCTTTGCCGTTTACGCTTCTAAGTTCCCAAGACCAGGCGTAGCCATCAAAAGCACCTTGCGCGCTGGCAAATGCTGTCATGGACTTAAGCTTGGATTTCATTCGAAAATCTGTCCTTACTCACGGTGTCAGCGAACGCTTTAGTCAAAGCCCTAACGCAGAGCAAGCGTCGCTTGTGGATGGGCACGCACCTCCGCCTGATGCAGATCATTATGCAGACGCGGCATTAACCACCCTCAACAATTTATGAACATTGCCTATAAGTTTATGTCAAATTACGCGTAACAGTCCAAAGTGAGTTTCTTAAAATGTCTGATACCCCCTTCACGGTCAGTGCAGGTGCGCCAAGCCAAAGCGAAATAGTGCCGCATGTTCGGCGTCCTGTCCCCGGTACGGAAGCGGACAGTCGCAAGCTTTTGGCGTATTGGAATGCCCTGCGTGTGAATTTGGATGTGCCACGCCGTTGCGATGTGGATCCGCGCGGCATTGCAGGAATACTGTCACGGACCTTTATTTTGGAAAGGGTGGCGCCCGGCCTTGCACGGTTTCGCGTCGCAGGCACGCATCTGAGCGACCTTCTTGGCATGGATGTGCGCGGCATGCCGGTCAGCGCGATGTTTCAGCCCAAGGGCAGGCCAGATCTGGCGGAAAGCTTGGAACAGGTGTTTGAAACGCCGGGTATTTTGCGGGCGGCACTGGTGTCACCCGGTGGATTTCGCCAGCCAGAAATCAATGCAGAGCTGTTGGTGCTGCCGCTGCGTGATAATGACGGTCAAGTGACCCGCGCGATTGGATGTTTGCTGGCCAAAAGCCAGATCGGCAAAGCCCCCCGCCGGTTTGAGTTTCGGCACGTGCGCGTGGATCCGGTCACGGTCGTGAAAGCGCCAGATCAGGAGCCGACAAAGCGCCTGTTCGGTCTATCGCGCGCTCCTCGTGCGGACGCGTCCGGAGACGCCGCCGTGATCGCACCGAAATTTGAGCCGTTGAAAGCGGGTCAACCGAGTTACCTGCGCGTCGTTGCCAACGATTAACTGAAATACGTGAGCGCCCTCCCCGATCTCAGGGAGGGCGCTGTTTTTTCATGGGCCGTTCTATCAGGCACAAAGAGTATCAGCCCGCCTTTGTCTCCTGACGGCTGATACGCAAGCTTGACAGTTCCTCGGCCACCAAAAAGGCCAGTTCGAGCGACTGAGACGCGTTCAAACGCGGATCGCAGGCTGTGTGGTATCGTTCGGACAAGTTCTCTTCGGTCACCGTACGCATGCCGCCCGTGCATTCCGTCACGTCCAGACCGGTCATCTCAAAATGGACACCACCCGGGATCGTGCCCTCGGCGCGGTGAATGGCAAAGAACTCTTGGACCTCGCGCAGCACGGACTCAAACGGCCGGGTTTTGTATCCAGTCGCAGACTTGATCGTGTTGCCATGCATCGGATCACACACCCAGAGAACATGAGCGCCTTCCTCACGCACAGCGCGAATGAGGCGCGGCAAGTGCTCGCCGACTTTGCCGGCGCCAAAGCGCGCAATCAGTGTCAGGCGTCCGGCATCGTTATCCGGGTTCAGCCTCGCCATCAGTTTCTTGAGGTCGTCCGCTTCCATGCTGGGCCCGCATTTCAAGCCAATGGGGTTCTGGACCCCGCGTGCGAACTCCACATGCGCGCCATCAGGCTGCCGCGTGCGGTCGCCGATCCAGATCATATGGCCTGATCCCGCCAGCCACTTGCCGGACGTGCTATCAAGCCGCGTCAGCGCCTCTTCGTACTCCAAGAGCAGGCTTTCATGGCTGGTGTAGAAATCGACCGATTGCAGCGTATGTGCGCTCGCCCCATTGATGCCAGCCGCCCGCATGAAATCGAGCGTATCGGTGATCCGATTGGCAATATCGCGGTATTGCTCGGCCTTCTCACTTTCCGTGAAGCCAAGCGTCCAGGCGTGCACTTGGTTCACATCCGCATAACCGCCCGTTGAAAAAGCCCGCAACAGGTTCAGCGTGGCCGCCGCTTGGGTGTAGGCGCGCAGCATTTTCTCAGGATCAGGGATGCGAGCCTCCGGTGTGAAGGCCAGGTCATTGATGATGTCGCCGCGGTAGCTGGGCAGCTCGACACCGTCCACAACCTCTGTCGGCGCCGAACGGGGCTTGGCGAATTGTCCCGCCATGCGGCCCACTTTGACCACGGGCACCTTGGCCCCGTAGGTCAACACCATCGCCATCTGCAGCATCACCTTGAACGTGTCGCGAATGGCATCGGCTGAGAATTGATCAAACGCTTCTGCGCAGTCACCACCCTGCAACAAGAACGCCTCACCACGCGATGCATCACCCAGGGCTTTGCGCAGCCGTCGCGCCTCACCCGCAAAAACCAACGGCGGATACTGAGACAGCCGGGCTTCTGCCTGCGCCAGCTTGTCTGCGTCCGTATACTCCGGCATCTGGATCCTGGGCTTTTTGCGCCAATCCGTTTTGTGCCACTGGGTCATCGTTGGTCTCCCGTTAAAATCGAGTGTCGGGTATAGCGCGTTGCCGCATGCGTGGCCATAGATGATGTGACACATGCCAATCCTGTTTGCGCTTTCATTTGCGCATGCAAAGTCTTGCCAAACCACGGCGTTTCGTGACATTGGCGATACGACGCTACATGGCGGGAATGAGTCGGTATGCAGCTAGAACAGGACAAAATCGAGGTGACACCCGGAAACACGCCCAAGAGGTACGTGTTTGTTCTGCTCGACAATTTTTCTCTGCTCAGCTTCGCGGCAGCGCTTGATTGCCTACGCATTGCAAATCGCATGGCGGATCAGACGCTCTACACATGGATCTTTGCGGGGGAAGTCGGAGAGACGGTGGAATGCTCTGCTGGCACAAGCTTCAATCTGGACATGGGTCTAGAGGATCTGTCCCGTGATGACACATTGCTGCTCTGCGGTGGCACGGATGTGCAAAAGACGGCCACCAAAAAGCTGCTCAGCTGGCTTAGGCGCGAGGCCCGACGTGGCATCGCTGTGGGCGGGCTATGCACGGCCGCGTTCGTCATGGCCCGCGCGGGGCTTCTTGATGGGAAAAAGGCCACGATTCATTGGGAAAACCACGACAGCTTTACCGAGGAATTCGACGACGTGGAATTGACCAAGTCGGTTTTCGTGGTGGATGGCAATCGTATGTCGACGGCTGGTGGCACGTCATCGATTGATTTGATGCTCAAACTCATCGCGGATGAACACGGCGAAAAGCTGGCCAATGCCGTGGCGGATCAGATGATCTACGCCTCCATTCGCACCGATCAGGATACGCAGCGGCTGTCGGTGCCCACGCGCATCGGTGTACGGCATCCGAAACTGAGCCAGGTGATCCAGATGATGGAAGCCAACATAGAAGAGCCGATCAGCCCTGCCCTCTTGGCCAAAGAGGTTGGGATGTCGACGCGCCAGCTCGAACGGCTCTTTCGGCGCTACCTGAACCGCTCGCCCAAGCGGTATTATATGGAATTGCGCCTGCAAAAGGCCCGCAACCTGCTGATGCAGACAGATATGACGGTGATCAACGTGGCCTTGGCCTGCGGGTTTGCCAGCCCGTCGCATTTCTCAAAATGCTACCGGTCACATTACAACACGACGCCCTATCGCGAGCGCGGCGCGCATTCGGCGCGTTTGTCTGTCTGAGCAGTTAGCTTTACGCCCTCGGCGTCACCTTCAGCCAAATTCCGTCTTTGCCCCGGACCGTCAGATGAGCCACAGGCATTGCTGGCTTTTCCGGCACAAGCTCAAAACGACACGCCCGAACCAGCATCGACACAAGCAGCGTGCCTTCGATCATGGCAAAGCCTGCCCCGGTGCAAACGCGTTGGCCGGATGAAAACGGCAAATAGGCCTCGCGCAGACAGCTCTTTCCATTTTCTGTGTGAAATCTCGTCGGGTCGAACTCATCGGGACGTTCCCAAAGCCGCTCGTGGCGATGCAGATGCCAGGGGCTCAGCACAATCTGAGAGCCTTTGCGCACATTGCGATCTCGAAAGCGTTCTTCCCCTGTGGCCTCTCGCACCATCATGGGCACAGGGGGATAAAGGCGCAGGGTTTCGCGAAACACATCGCGCGCCACGCGCAGTTTGCCGATCTGTGAAAACTCCGGCCCGTCTGAGCCATAGATCGCCTCTGCCTCATGGGCCACACGCTCCTGCCATTCGGGATAAAGCGCCATCAGATAGAGCGCCCATGCCAGGGCCGAGGCGCTCGTTTCATGGCCCGCGAGGAAGAAGATCGCGACTTGATCGACCATTTCTTCAGTGTTGAACGTCTCTCCTGTTTCGGGATCTGCCGTGGTCATGATTTTTGTGGCGAGATCGTCCGGCGCGCGCTCTGCTGCGATCTCGTCCATGCGCATTTCAGTCAGGCGCGTGATGAGATGCCGGATGATGGTGGCCGTCTGGCGCGTTTTGGATTTGTGAAAGCGCGGGACCCATCGGGGCAACGGAAGAAGCGCACCGAGGTTCACCACGGGCTGCGTGCGCTGATGGGCTTTGAATTCTTCAAAGACTTGGCTCGCGACCTCATGCTCAATCGGAATGGAAAAAAGCGTGCGAAAGATCACATCTGCTGCGGCGTGACTTGTTTGGATTTCGATGTCCCGAGGACCGCCATCAGCCGACGCCACCATGCGCGCCACGGCCGATTGCGTGGCCTCGAGCATCGCCGGATAGGTGTCGCGCAACCGGCCCCCTTCAAACGCAGGGTCAATGATCCGCCGCTGACGACGCCACGTCGCTCCGTTGGTCACAAAAACCGAGTTGCCCAAAAGCGGGGTCAGTCCTTCCCGGATCCGATCAGACTTTGGAAAATCGTCAGGGCGTCCTTTGAGGACGAGATCCACAAGCTCAGGCTGGTTGCACATGTAAGAGCGGAAAAACGGCGTGCGAAACTCTGCCATCCAGGCCCGGTAAAGCCGCGCGGGTTGAGCTGACAGAATGTCCTGTCTGAAAAGTTTCAGATAACGCCACAAGCTGACACGCCCCTTACGCGACGGCGGCTTGGGGGGCTGCACGTTAGTTTTCGAAAACGGACAGACAGGCGGCGCGCTCTCGGCCGGTTCAGGAGATTTACGTGTTGCCATATTCATGGTGCGCATTCCGTGAACCGGTTGACCGGCGTGACAATTCGGCTCGGGCTATGCGCGCGATCTGCAAAATGCGCATTTAAGGTGTTGGGCCCGGCTGTGATCCGAAAATAGTCATAATCGCCGGGTCGGTCAAAAGCACATAAATACTGAAAATGCAGGCGGAAGAACCGCCAGCGCAGCTCCTTCTTTTGCGCAGGGATCAGCGTTTGGGTGAAAGCAGCGGACAAGATGAGGGGCAAACGTTGCCCTGCTGGCGCAACCCCGCTGACCTGAACCGGATCGCACAGCGCAAAGGCGCAGCCATCACCCGGGGCTGTGACATCGACCCAGGTCAGCTCATCGCGGGCACTCAAATACTGCAGATCCCGCCGAAGACGATGCGCATCGGGCAGGAATGACACCATCGGAACAACCTGCCCCAATGACAAGAAGGACAATTGTGGCCCACCTTCGCGCATGTGTCCGTCCCGGATCATGTCAGAGAGCACCGAGACGGCTATATGCGCGCCCGAAGAATGCCCAACGACCAAGACCTCATCGATATCCTCTGCCATGGCCTTTGCAATGGCATCGGTGAAGTCCGCCATCCGTGCTTCAAGCTCCGGGGGTTCAGATCCGCGATGCCGGGCGGAATAGGCGTAGTCATGCATGAGATAGTAGGCGAAGAACTTGTTGTCCTTGCGTCGGAACCACTCAAGCATAAAGGGCACGAGGATCAGCCCTGACCAAGACAGCCAAGGGTGGATGAGCGATATCAATTGCCCCACCCACCACGCCAGCAAAAGCGCCAGAGCGAGCTGAAAGAGTAAAAACCCCACCGGGTAGAGCGCAGCTATAACAGGGCCTTTGCGCAGACGCATCAATCTGAAAAGCGCACCCGAGGTAATGTAGACCCATGCCGTTTTGGCCAAAGCGTCATAGGTGCCGATGACGCCTGTATCCATGCTGTCACGCACGATGTCAGACCACACCAAGACCTCAAAATCGGTAACTGTCTCACGTCCATCGATAGAGCCTGTCACGGTCCAGCCGTAGCGGCTGTTCTCGGATGAATTGGTGAGTTTGGCCTTGAGCTCAACCTGGTAGCCGGACACACGCCCCTGTTCCGCGGCTTCTTTGCGATAAAGCTCGCGGTAGCGGCGGGGATGTATGGGATCATACCCCGGAATGTAAAACACACGGCGTCTGCGCACGGGCCGATCGGTGGGGCTGCTCATGTCTCACCTCTTTGGAGAGGTAGGTTAGCGTAGTATTTGGGCGAGAGTAAGGCTCAACCGATTAAAGCAAGAGCTGGAAACATCTCAAGCAGCCAGAATGAGAAGCTTGCAAACCCGCCCGTGAGCATCAAAAGACCGATGGTCCAAAGAAGCAGTCCCATGACCTTTTCGATCTTTTCCATGTTGCGCTTCATCCACGCCATTAGCCCGCCGAGTTTTGGCAGGAAAGCCGCCACCAGAATAAACGGAACGCCGAGCCCAAGCGCGTAGATGCCCAAGAGGAACGTGCCCCGGCTGACGGAGGCTTCTGAAGCGGCCAGGGACAGGATCGCGCCCAACTGAGGCCCGATGCACGGTGTCCAGCCAAAGGCGAAGGCGAGGCCCAGAACATACGCACCAAAAGCAGATCCGCCCTGTTCCCCGGCATCAAGGCGCGCTTCACGATCGAGGAAGGCGATGCGATATATGCCAACGAAATGCAGCCCGAAACCCATCACAATTATGCCAGCTATCACGTTGAAATAGCTTTGATATTGCAAGATTGCTATGCCGGCAGCAGACGCTGCGAAGCCCAAGAACAGAAAGATCGTCGACAGCCCGAGTACGAAAAACACCGCTGGAACCACTGCCTTTGAGCGGGGATGTTCAGATGAAGAGATATCGTTGAGTGTGACGCCACTCATATATGCCAGATAGGGCGGTACGATGGGAAGCACGCACGGGCTCAAAAACGAAATGAGCCCCGCCGCAAGCGCCACGATCATGGCCGGTACAAGCGCGGCATCGATAATTTCTATTCCAAACATGGCTCAGACCTAATCCATCGCACGCCCCGCGTCACGGGGTCGAACGGTCACAAGGTTGTGGACCTTTTGTAACACCCGGACTATCTGGCCCAGCATGACTGTGACAGAGACAATTGACGCGCGCGGATTGCTTTGCCCTTTGCCTGTGCTCAAGCTGCGCAAAAGGTTGAAATCCGTGCCGGTCGGCGAGGTGGTAGAACTGTGGGCCGATGACCCGGCAGCCATTGTGGATGTGCCCCATTTTTGCGCCGAAGCGGGCCATGAGTTGGTCAGTCAGGATGACAAGACAGAGCATGCCGTTTACCGGGTCAAAAAGAAAAAATGAGCGCTTGGAGCACGAAGTACGCCCTACAAGCCATTGATAATTCTATTTTCCTGTTGACCACCAGCCTCGTCGTTTGGGCTTGCTAGGTTCCTGAGCAGGCTCTTCAGCAGGACTTGCCTCTTCTGATGCCGCCCCTTGTGTTTCCGGCACAGGCTCAGGCTCAGGCTCAGGATCTGGCGAAGGCGCAGCCTCAGGTTCTGGAACGACGTCTTGCTCAGGCTCAGGCTCGAGCTGTGGCTCGGGGGTACTGTCCTCAAGCGCGCTTTGCTCAGGCTGAGCTGTATCCTCTGCGTTTTCCACCGGCGCTTTCTTTTTTCTGCTCGCACGTTTGCGCTTTGGTTTTTCTTCGATGGCTTCGGCTTTGGACGCTGAAGTCTCCACCTCGTCGGGCTTTTCAGCCTTCTTTCTTCGAACTCGCTTGGGTTTTTCTGCTTTTTCTTCCGCGATGTCTGGCGCTTCTGCGCCTGCCTCAGCCTCTGTCTCTGATTGCCCCTCGGTCTGTGTCTCCGTCTCGGGCGTTTCAGCCTCAGACGGGACGTCTTCGCCGGTGCTCTCATCAGAGGTCGTTGTCGTCTCCTGGCTTTGGTCTTCGGCGCTGTCCGATCGGCTCTTCCGCCGTCTCCGTCTCCGACGCCGTTTCTTTTGCCTTGGCTCTTCGCCATCCTCTGACGCAGGGCTCGTGTCTTCCTCCTGCACTTCTTCGACGTCCTCGAGGTCATCCATGAGAGAGCTATCAACCGATACGACCGGAGCCGCGTCGGGCACAGAGCGCGTGGCAGTCTTAAATTTTTCAATCGCGAAATCAGGGCTGATAAGGCCCACGTCACCCTCCACCCTGACCGACAAACCGTAGCGGGCCTCGATCTGCGCCACATGCTCGCGTTTCTGATTCATCAGAAAGTTGGCGATGCCCACAGGGCATTTGACCAGCACCTCTTTGGAACGGCGACGCACGCCCTCTTCTTCGATCTGGCGCAGAATCGACAATGCGAGGTTGTCATCGGACCGAATAAGACCGGTTCCGTGGCAATGTGGGCAGGGCTGCGTCGTGGCTTCAATCATGCCCGGTCGCAACCGTTGGCGGCTCATTTCAAGCAAGCCGAACCCGGAAATCCGGCCAACCTGAATGCGCGCGCGATCAGACTTCAGACGGTCCTTGATGCGTTTTTCAACGGCACTGTTGTTTTTGCGCTCATCCATATCGATGAAATCGACCACAATCAGACCGGCCAGATCGCGCAGACGCAACTGGCGTGCCACCTCTTCCGCGGCCTCCAAATTGGTCTTGAGCGCGGTTTCTTCGATGGAGCCCTCTTTCGTTGCGCGTCCAGAGTTCACGTCAATGGCGACAAGGGCCTCGGTGACACCAATTACGATGTAGCCGCCTGATTTCAGCTGCACTGTCGGGTTGAACATGGCGCCCAGATAGCTTTCCACCTGATATCGCGCGAATAGCGGCAGGCCATCGCCGTAGTGTTTCACGTTCTTGGCGTGGGACGGCATGATCATCTTCATAAAGTCCTTGGCCACGCGGTACCCCGCCTCGCCTTCCACCAAGACCTCATCAATCTCGCGATTGTAGAGATCTCGGATAGACCGTTTGATCAGATTGCCTTCCTCGTAGATCTGCGCAGGCGCAATGGATTTCAGTGTCAGCTCCCTGATCTGCTCCCACATGCGCTGTAGGTACTCATAATCGCGTTTGATCTCTGATTTGGTGCGCTTTGCACCCGCCGTGCGCACGATCAGGCCCGCGCCTTGCGGCACGTCAATCTCGGTTGCGATCTCTTTGAGCTTTTTGCGGTCGGCCGCGTTGGTGATCTTGCGGCTGATGCCGCCACCGCGGGCTGTGTTGGGCATCAAAACGCAGTACCGTCCCGCGAGCGACAGATACGTCGTCAGGGCAGCGCCCTTGTTGCCGCGCTCTTCTTTGACAACCTGGACCAGCAGGATCTGGCGGACCTTGATCACTTCCTGAATTTTGTACCGGCGCTGGCGCGGCTTTCTGGGCGGGCGAATATCATCTTGATCATCGTCATCCGCGACAGCCTCAATGGTGTCGTCTTTTTCGGCCGCGTTGGAGCGCTTGCTCGACCGACGCCTGCGTCCTCTTGAGCGAGGCTTGGTGTCTGGCTCCGCCGCGTCTTCATCTGTCTCGCTTTGGCCGTCCTTGGATGCCTCTTGATCCTCTGCGTCATCCTCGGACGCATCCGATGTTTCATCATTGGCCTCAGACTCAGAGGCGTCTTCTGCAGCCTCGTCATCATTTTCGTCGCTATCGTCTTCGTCGTGCGCCGGTGTTTCGACTGGGGTCTCCGCGACCGTTGTCATCGGAGACAGTCCTTCGCCTTCCTCTCCGGCTTCGTCGTTATCTTCATCAAGCTCGATGGTTTGCATGCCATCGATCTCTTCGGAATGGACGACTGCGTCATCGGCGTCTGTCTTAGCCGCTTTGCTGGACCTGCGTTTCTTTGGTTTGGCGTCTTCTTCGTCATCCCGTGCGCGAATAGCTTCTGCATAGGCGCGTTCTTCTTCTAAGAGCGCCTCACGGTCTGCGACGGGGATCTGGTAATAGTCCGCGTGGATTTCGGAAAACGCGAGGAAACCATGCCGGTTGCCTCCGTAATCTACAAATGCCGCCTGTAGTGACGGCTCCACCCTGGTGACTTTTGCTAGGTATATATTGCCAGCAAGTTGGCGTTTATTTTCGGATTCAAAGTCAAACTCATCAACCTTGTTTCCATCGACCACCACGACGCGGGTCTCTTCCGCGTGGGTGGCATCGATAAGCATCTTTTTTGCCATATTGGATTATCATGAGCGCGCACATCGATGGCCCGCCTTGTAGGGCGAGGGTTCAACGGCGGCATTGTCCTTGGGGCGATGGAATGCACGAAATCTGGACGCTCTTCCCGAACGTCGAGGCAAATTGCCTGAGATTGTCGCACGCGCTTCATCGCGGTTCTTCTTCTCCGATGCCGTGACCGACATCATTGCTCGCTCTGGGCTGCCTACAAAAGGGCGCCTGAGCCATCTATCAGCCGGAAAACCGGCATCATCCTCCTGCTTGTCCCACGGGAATGTCTGATCCTGCGTTGGGCATAAGCAGCGAAACTCTCAACCGGGGGACAACGTTGCCGCCCGATAGGTAACACCTAATGCGTCATGTGGTGACATTTCAATGAAAAACTCATCCGAAGATGCGAATGGAAGGCAAAGCTACAGATAGTCAGCCCGCTGTAATCCATATTTTGCCATTTTCTCGTTCAATGTCCGGCGTGGAAGGCAAAGCTCATCCATAACCGATGCGATAGAGCCTTTGTGACGCCGCATCGTGTTGTCGATCAGCATGCGCTCAAACGCTTCGACGTATTCTTTGAGCGGTTTGCCTTCGGTCGTCATCACAGGCTGCATTTCCTGATGATCCGACATCAGAAGAGAGGCAATCGTGCCGCTTCCCCTGCGCGCCTGCAGGACAGCGCGTTCGGCCACATTGATGAGCTGGCGTACATTGCCCGGCCATGGTGCCTGCAAGAGCTGCGCTGCTTCCTGAGCGTTCACTTGAGGCGCCTCACATCCGTAGTCTTCGGCGAATTGATCGGAAAAGCGCGTGAACAGCGTCAAGATATCTTCGCCCCGCTGGCGCAGCGGCGGGATCGTGATACGCAAGCTGGCCAGGCGATAAAACAGGTCTGGGCGCAGGGCATCTTCACAGGTTCGATCTTGCTCTTGTAGATTGCAAATCGCCACGATCCGGGTCTCGGGCGGTGTGCCTTCGTCATTGATGAAGGTCAGCAACCGGGCTTGCGCCGTATCAGAAAGCGCTTCGATATCTTCCAGGACAAGCGTGCCGCCCCGCGCCTCTTCAGCTGCAGGCAATTGATTGTCTTCGGGGTTCATCGGGCCAAAGAGCCGTTTGAGCAACATGTCTTCTTCAAAGGCCGCACAAGGCACCAGAACAAACTTCTTGCCAGCGCGTGCACCAACCGCATGCAACGCGTGCGCCACGAGAGTTTTGCCGGTTCCCGTCTCGCCATCGATCAAAACGTGATTGTCGGCCTGGCCGAGATCGAGCACGTCCTCCTTGAGACGATCCATCGCCGGGCTCGCGCCGATCAATTTGCGCATCAACTGGCCGCCATCGGACAGCTCTTTGCGCAGCGCCCTTGCATCCAAGGTCATCCGGCGCGCATTCGCCGCCTTTTTGGCCAGTTCGCTCATCCGATCTGGGTTGAACGGCTTTTCCAGGAAATCAAAGGCGCCAATGCGCATGGCTTCCACCGCCATGGGAACATCGCCGTGGCCGGTGATCATGATGACAGGCAGGGAGCTGTCAGAACCCATGAGTTTTTTGAGAAACTGCATGCCGTCCATGCCTGGCATTTTTATGTCCGTGACGACGATGCCGGGATAGTCAGGGCCCAGGATCTTCAACGCGTCTTCGGCACTTGGAAAAGCTTCCGTGTCGTATCCAGACAGTGCCAGCCACTGGCTGATGGATTGGCGCATGTCGCGCTCATCATCGACAATCGCGATCTTCATGGCGTTTGGCATTGATCCACTCCAAATTCCCCAAGCATTCGGTCTCGGGTTATCACTCCGCAGCCGCAGAACTTTGCGACAATATTGGCAGCTGCATCTCAAATACAGCTCCGCCCGCTGCTGCATTTCGCGCCGTAAGACGCCCGCCCAAGTCGTTTACGATGCCCGAAGAAATGGCAAGCCCCAGTCCAACGCCTTCACCAGGCTCTTTTGTGGTGTAAAACGGCTCAAAAAGGTTCTCGATATCTTCAAGGCCCACGCCATTGTCGCGCACGGTCAGCGACGCTGTCTCCCCTGCAGCCAAGATGATATCCACCTCCGCGTTCTTGTTGGCCTCTGTGGCATCTAACGCGTTGCGCAACAGGTTGATCATGACCTGTTCAATGCGGACACGATCACCCATCACAACCACATCGTCATCGGGAATAGACCGGGTGATGATCACTTGCCGCTGGCGCAGTTGCGGCTCCATCATCGCAAGTGCGGAATGCAGCGCATCGCCCATGTTTACAGGGGCAAGGTCATCTCCTGAGGCCCGCGCATAGGATTTGAGCTGCCGCGTGATGGCGCCCATGCGCTCAATGAGATCATCAATGCGTTGAAATGACGAAACAGCCTCTTCCGGACGATTGCGGTTTAACAAAAGACGCGCGCCGGCCAGATAGGTTTTCATTGCCGCCAGGGGTTGGTTCAGCTCATGACTGACCGCGGCAGACATCTCACCCAAGGCGGCCAGTTTTGAACTTTGCGCAAGGGTTTGCTCGGCTACGGCAAGGTTCTCTTGCACCCTCTGGCGTTCGGCGATTTCCCGCTGTAGCCGCGCGTTCAATTGGCGAAGCTCTGCCGATTCCTCTTGCGCAACCGCCATGCGCCGCGTTGATTTTCGGTTCAGAAAGTAAAACGCCAGCGCCAGCAGGATGGCAAACACCATAATCTCGATCGCCAAAACGCCGTTCACACGCTCCCGAACGCTAGAATAGGTCGTAAAGCTAGAAATCCGCCATCCGCGGAACGCAACGCGGCCGTCGCTGCGCATCACGGCCTGACCGCTTACATAAGCGTCGGGGGGCACGGTGTTCCAATCTGCTGTCGCTTGAATAGCCCTCTGGATGGCGCCTGTGGCTGGCGTGGCGAACAAGGCCTCTTGGGGTGTTTTGCCGCGCCATAACGGTTCCGTTGCCAGAATAATGCTTCCTTCTGAGTCTGTGACCAGAACAGCATCAGAGATCCCGGCCCATGCGCGTTCAAATTTGTTAAGGTCGACCTCAACCAAAATGACCCCCGCCAGACCTGCTTGTGTCTCTACCCGTCGGGAATAGAAAAACCGAAACCGATTAGCTTCGTCTTCTATTGCGTTGAAAATGTTGTCATTGGATCGAAGCGCCTCAATGAAAACCGGGGACGTGGCATACGACACACCAATCGACTCGCGATCCGTGGACGCAACCACGCGCCCGTCGCGCCCCAGCAACGTCAGCGACGCCGCCGAGATCTCTTCTTTGAACGTAATGAGACGTTGTGACGACAGCGTGAAATCGGAACTTGCCAGAGCGGAGATCAGCGCAGGGTCGCGGGACAAAAGCTGTGGAACGATGGCGTTTTGGCGAAGTTCACTGAGCAAGTTACCCGCGTAGAGAACGAGCCGCAGTTCGGCTCGGTTTCTAGTTCTCTCCGTAAACCGATCGGTCAGATAATAATTGGTGACTGCAATCGTTGCGATTGCAATGACGAGCAGAGAAAAAAGATAAAAGCGAGCGCGCCAACTTAGAGACGGCATGCGCCCTCGTCTCACAGCCCGTGCACGCGACCTTGCGCGCCAATTCAACATGTTCTTCATAGCGCCATGATACGCAGGAGAGCGGTGCGGCTCAAGCAGTCAGGTTGGGTTTTATGCGGTTTGCAGCGATCCAATGAGAGAGTCGAAGAGAACGCGCCCTTCTGTGTTTCCATGCACCGGATCTGCCATGCGTTCTGGATGCGGCATCATGCCAAGAACGCGACGGTTTTCCGAAAGTATGCCAGCAATATCGTTGAGCGATCCGTTGGGATTATCCACGTAGCGAAACGCGACGCGACGATCGCTCTCTAGCGCGGCAAGTGTGTCAGGATCGGCAAAGAAATTGCCGTCATGATGCGCGATGGGAATTGTAATCGCATCGCCCTCAGCGTAGCCGGACGTATATGCACTTTCTGAGGTTTCTACTTTCAAATCAATGGCTTTGCAAATGTACTTCAACTTTGCATTGCGCAAAAGTGTGCCGGGCAAAAGCCCCGTTTCGCATAGGACCTGAAACCCATTGCAAATGCCCAGGACATAGCCGCCCCGTTCCGCATGGCTTTTGACAGCTCGGCAAATCGGGGAATTTGCCGCGATGGCACCGCACCGCAGGTAGTCGCCAAAGGAAAATCCGCCCGGAACACCGACAACATCCACACCTGCGGGGAGCTCAGTGTCTTTGTGCCATACCATGGAAACCTTTGCGCCCGCGTCTTCAAAGGCGACTATCATGACTCGATCACTATTTGATCCCGGACAGACCACAACAGCTGCATGCATCACGCGATCTCCACGGAATAGCTTTCGATGACAGTGTTGGCGAGAAGCTTCTCACACATGTCTTTAACGCTGGCCTCGGCCTTGGCTTTGTCGGTCTCGGTCAGGTCCAGCTCGATCACCTTGCCCTGCCGAACACCTTCGACGCCATCAAACCCCAAAGAGCCGAGCGCGTGACGCACGGCCTCTCCTTGCGGGTCCAAAACCCCGTTTTTTAACATGACATGCACACGTGCTTTCATCGCTCGCCCCCTTTTAACGCCCTGCCTGCACAGGGCTCTGATGGCCAGTGGCTCAGTTGATGAGCGTTGGCCGTGAAAGCTGTGTCGCATTCTTGGGCATAACGCCCAGACGCTTGGCCACTTCCGAATACGCATCTGTCAAAGACCCCAGATCGCGACGGAAGACATCCTTGTCGAGCTTTTGACCGGTCTCAATATCCCACAAGCGGCAACTGTCCGGGCTGATCTCATCGGCCACGATCAGACGCATGAAGTCGCCCTCGTAAACGCGACCAATCTCAATTTTGAAATCAACCAGCCGGATGCCCACGCCGTACATGATGCCCGACATGAAATCATTCACCCGCAAGGCCAGGCTCAGGATATCGTCCATGTCCTGCTGGCTGGCCCAGCCGAATGCCGCAATGTGCTCTTCTGTGACAAGCGGGTCGCCCAAATCGTCATTCTTCAGACAATACTCCACGATCGGGCGTGGCAGCTGCGTGCCTTCATCCATGCCAAGACGCTTGGACATTGTGCCGGCCGCGTAGTTGCGCACGATCACCTCAAGCGGGATAATCTCACACGCGCGCACCAGCTGCTCGCGCATATTGAGCCGCTTCATGAAGTGGTTTGGGATGCCGACACTGGTCAAGCCTGTCATGAAGTATTCGCTGAGCATATTATTAAGCACGCCCTTGCCTTCAATGACGTCTTTCTTTTCGGCATTAAAGGCCGTGGCATCATCTTTGAAATACTGCACGATGGTGCCTGGTTCAGGCCCCTCGAACAGTGTTTTTGCTTTGCCTTCGTAGATTTTTTTGCGCCGCGCCATCGGGTCCTCAAAGCTGATCCTGGCGAAGCGGTCGGCCCGCCATCTGCTTGGCCGCGTCCTAGGCCAATTATCAGATCATTGCAAGAACAACCAAAGCGCAAAGCCCGCCCTTGCGCCCCTTGCGCGCAGCGGCCATATCATAAGGCAAGACAGTGCCAATGAAGGAGCCGCGCCATGTCCACATTCGATGACCGCGAAAATGCGTTTGAGAACAAGTATGCCCATGATCAGGAAATGCAGTTCAAAGCGGAGATGCGCAGAAACAAGCTGGTGGGTCTCTGGGCGGCGGAACTCATGGGCAAGACGGGCGATGATGCCGATCACTATGCCTTGGAGGTGGTGAAATCGGACTTCGAAGAAGCGGGCATTGAGGACGTTGTGCGCAAGGTCGCAAGCGATGTCGGTGATTTGGCGGACGCAGATACGATCCGTGGCAAGATGGATGAGCTTTTGAGCGTGGCCAAAAATCAGATTATGAGCGAAGTGTAAGTTACTGTAAAAAGTCCATAAAAGCACCGCATGGTTTGACGCCATGCGGTGCTTTTTCGTCTTAGTGCAAGGATTTCTCATAATCTACATGAAGCATTCTCATTTGATTACGCGCGCGAGGCGTGGGATTTCGAGTGCAGGATTTGAAAGGATGGTTCATGGAAAACGCGTTTACCCGTATGGTGGCCGAGCGGGATTGGATCCTGGCAGACGGCGCAACCGGGACAAATCTGTTCAACATGGGTCTGACATCGGGTGACGCGCCTGAGATGTGGAATGAAGAGCACCCAGACCGGATTGAAAAGCTTTACTCCATGGCCGTCGACGCCGGGAGTGATCTTTTTCTCACCAATTCGTTCGGCGGAAACGCGTCGCGGCTGAAGTTGCACGGCGCAGAAAAGCGCGCACGAGAGCTGTCTCGGATGTCTGCCGAAATCGGCCGCGAGGTTGCTGACCGCCAGTCTCGCGACGTGATCGTTGCGGGCTCTGTGGGCCCCACCGGTGAAATCATGGCCCCGATGGGAGAGTTGACCCATGAATTGGCCGTGGAGATGTTTCACGAACAAGCCGAAGGGTTGAAAGAGGGCGGCGCGGATGTGCTGTGGCTTGAGACCATTTCCGCACCCGAAGAATATCGCGCCGCCGCTGAGGCGTTCTCCCGCACGGATATGCCGTGGTGTGGCACGATGAGTTTTGATACGGCGGGACGCACGATGATGGGTGTAACGTCTGCCGCGCTGTCTGGCATGGTCGAAAAACTTGATTACAAGCCCGTCGCGTACGGGGCCAATTGCGGTGTTGGATCCTCTGATTTGCTGCGAACGGTATTGGGCTTTTCTGCTCAAGGCACAGAGCGCCCGATCATTGCGAAAGGCAACGCGGGCATTCCCAAATACGTTGATGGAAATATTGAGTATGACGGCACGCCAGATCTGATGGCGGACTACGCCGTTCTGGCGCGCGATGCGGGCGCAAAGATCATCGGCGGATGCTGCGGCACCATGGCAGAGCATCTTTTCAAAATGCGCGAGGCGCTTGAGACGCGGCCAAAGAGCGAGCGCCCGGGCCTCGAAATGATTGTCGACAAGCTTGGCGCGTTTTCGTCTGCTGTGGATGGCACCGAAGAAGGCGCCCCTGCCCCGCGTAGAGAACGCTCAAGGCGTCGGCGCGCGGCAGTAGGTTGATCCAAAACAATGTCGTTGAAGACGTGCTGCCGCTTTGTGGTTCGCGCAAAGATCAAAACAAACTGAGTTGATCCCCGGCGCGTTCGGGCCTTTTGAACAAATCTGTGCGCAGGTCTGGTAATTCAGACGACAGATCTAAACGCCGCATGGCACGCTGAAATCGCGCAGCAATCACCTGCGCATAAGGTCCCTCACCCCGCAGTCTTCTGTGCCAATCTGAGGCGTAATCCTGACCGTCATGCATGTCGCGCACAAGGCTCATCACTCGGCTGGCACGATCCGGATAGTGAGTGGCCAACCATTCCTGGAACAATTCTGACACCTCCAAAGGCAGCCGCAGCATCACCCAAGAGGCCGCCTGCGCACCGGCGTCTTTTGCGGCTGTCAGCATCGCTTCCAATTCATGGTCCGTCAGGCCCGGGATGATTGGAGACGTGAGCACGCGCACTGGGATCCCCGCCGCGCTCAAACGTTCAATCATCTGCAATCGGCGCTTGGGAGACGGCGCACGAGGCTCCATTTTACGGCTGAGAACAGGATCCAGTGTGGTGAGGGAAATGCCTACGCGTGCAAGGCCACTGGACGCCATGTCAGAGAGAATATCGATGTCACGCTCCACCAATGTTCCTTTTGTGACGACGCCCACAGGATGACGAAACTCTTTTAGGACCTTTAGACAGTCCCGCATGATTTCATATGTCTTTTCAATGGGCTGATAGGGATCTGTGTTGGTCCCGATGGCCAGCGTCGCCGGTCGATATCGCGGCTTGCGCAGCTCCCTGTCCAAAACACGCGCCGCGTCCGGTCGCGCAACAAGCTTCGTTTCGAAATCCAGGCCCGCTGAAAGGCCAAGCCATGCGTGACTGGGCCGCGCAAAACAGTAAATGCAGCCATGCTCACACCCGCGATAGGGGTTGATTGATCTGTCAAACGACAGATCCGGAGAGCGGTTATATGTGATGATCGAACGCGGTTGCTCTTCGGTCACGCTGGTGCGCACCAGTTTGCTTTCTCCCTCATCGTCCCAGCCATCACTTTCATAGACGATGCGCGCGCCCTCAAACCGCCCTGCCCTGTTGCTGACAGCGCCGCGACCGACATGACGCATGCGCGGATTGATCGTGTTTTCCATGTCCATGCTCCAAGATAAGAACAAAACAGGAACAATTGCAATAACCTCATGGCTTACATGAATAGTTTTCGCGTCACTTTCGAAATAATCCGCTGTAAAAGTCGGATCGGGAACGGGCGATGTCGTTATTTGAAAAGTGCTTATGCGACAAAAGCGACATAGCTCAAATAAGAGCCACGTGCCCAGGCGGCGCCGCGAATTCAGGGAGTTTCCAAATGTCCGACGAAGAAGACGACATCATCCTGTCCGAGCTTGATGACGAAGAGCTTGTGCAACAGATGTTCGACGACCTGTATGACGGTCTCAAAGAGGAGATCGAAGAAGGCGTAAATATCCTGCTTGAGCGCGAGTGGATGCCATACCAAATCCTTACCGAGGCGCTTGTGGGCGGCATGACAATCGTCGGCAAAGACTTCCGCGACGGCATTCTTTTCGTTCCTGAGGTTCTGCTGGCGGCCAACGCGATGAAGGGCGGCATGGCCATTCTCAAGCCATTGCTGGCCGAAACCGGTGCTCCGCGGGTTGGCAAAATGGTGATCGGCACCGTGAAGGGAGACATCCACGATATCGGCAAAAACCTGGTGTCCATGATGATGGAAGGCGCCGGTTTTGAAGTTGTGGACCTGGGCATCAACAACCCGGTTGAGAACTACCTCGAAGCGATCGAAAACGAGGAACCCGACATTCTGGGCATGTCCGCGCTTTTGACGACCACCATGCCCTACATGAAGGTCGTGATCGATACGATGGTCGAACAGGGCATCCGCGATGACTACATCGTCTTGGTCGGTGGTGCGCCGCTGAACGAAGAGTTCGGCAAAGCAATCGGAGCTGATGCCTATTGTCGTGATGCGGCTGTAGCCGTGGAAACCGCAAAAGAACTGGTCGGTCGCAAGCACAACCAACTGGCGGCTGGCTGACCGCACGCGGTGGCCCCGCATGAACATGAGCGATGACATTGTGATTGAAAACGGCTTGGATAAGACCACGCCGGATCGCATTTTGCTCATCGCTTGCGGGGCCTTGGCCAGAGAGATCCTTGCTCTTCGGACATTGAATGGCTGGGACCACATGGTCTTGCAGTGTCTGCCGGCCAAATATCATCTTTACCCTGAAAAGATCGTCGACGCGGTAGAAGCCACTGTGCGCAAGCATGACGGCGCATTCTCAAAGATATTTGTTGTTTATGCCGATTGCGGAACAGGCGGTCTCTTGCAGGCGAAATGCGCAGAACTCGGTGTGGAAATGATTGCAGGTCCGCATTGCTATTCGTTCTTTGAGGGCAATGATGCCTTCGCTGCGCGCGGAGAAGACGATATCACATCCTTTTTTCTGACAGATTTTCTGGTCAAACAATTCGACGCGTTTGTCTGGAAACCGATGGGACTTGACCGATACCCGCAACTCCGTGACATGCTTTTTGGAAATTACACCAAGGTTGTCTATCAGGCGCAGACGGAAAACGCGGCGCTTCTTGATCAGGCGAAACGCTGCGCGGAACGGTTGGGTCTCGACTTTGAGTATCGGTACACAGGGTATGGCGACTTATCGACAGCGCTTCAAAGTCTGAATAGGCCTGCATGACAATGATTGCGCCTCGCGCAAGGCTTTGGCATACCCCCGCCCATCATGACCAATCAGCTTGCACTCTTACTTGGCTTCGCAATTGTTACCGCGCTGACCATAGATGCCTACAGCTACGATTGGGACAACACTCTCTTTCTGTCGCGCAAGTTGCTGGAGCTGATCGAATGGTTGAAGTTCTGGCGATAATACCCTTTAGCCCTCGGGTCACTCAGCCTGGTCAAAGCTCGCTTTTTCCAGCTTCTCCATAAGTGCATGATGCACGTCGTTGGTCACGAATTTGCTGACGTCCCCACCCAAACGGGCAATCTCTTTGACGAGTTTTGACGCGATGGCCTGATGATGTGCATCGGCCATCAAGAACACTGTCTCAACCGTATCGTCGAGAACACGGTTCATGCCGACCATCTGAAACTCGTATTCAAAGTCTGCCACGGCGCGCAAACCACGGATGATGATGGACGCATGCACGTCACGTGCGCAATCGATCAGCAAGTTTTCAAATGGGTGTACGACCAACTCAGTGCCTGTCCCTTGAACGACCTTCGACGCTTCGGCTTCAACCATACCAACACGCTCTTCCAAGCTAAAAAGAGGTCCCTTGTCGCGATTGATGGCCACGCCCAAGACCAATCGATCCACCAGAGAGGTCGCGCGGCGGATGATATCGGCATGCCCCAAGGTGATGGGATCAAACGTGCCAGGGTAAAGTCCGATGCGCATGGGTGGGCTCCTTTTGGGGGGCGAATGCCGAGGTGCAGCTATCTCAAGATGGCAAAGTGATCAATGGTCCGCAGGAAGTCCATGGATATCTGGGCGACTGGGTGACTGGGCGGTTTATAGATCGCGGTGAAATTCCCCGACCAGATGCTGTACAATGGCGCGTAGGGCCGCATCTCTGTCCAAGCCAGAGGCAATGGCGTTTTCATAAACGGCCCTTTGTCTGGACGAACTGGTCTCCCCGGCCATCTGATGTATCCGCTCCACCTCTTTGAGTGAGCCGCAGGCCTCTGCGTCTTCCTCTATCAGCTCCATGATTTCTTTCATCAAATCCGACATGGAGACAATCTTGCGCTGTCCCAGATCAATCAGCCCCTTGCTTGTTCCGTACCGCTGCGCGCGCCATCGGTTTTCAGCCACCAGGAAGCGATCATAGGTCCGCCAGCGTTGGTTCCTTTTGGCCAAACGGTCAAGCATCCGCACGAGGGCCTGGATCACCGCCGCCAGGGTCAGCGTATCTTCAAGACTGGGCTGCACATCGCAAATCCGTGTCTCCAGCGTTGGAAACTTGGAGGACGGGCGCAGATCCCACCAGATTTTTGAGCTGTCCTCGATCACGCCCAGATCGACCAATATGGTCACAGAGCGTTCGAATTCGGAAAAGCTGTTCATATGCGGCGGCAGGCCGGTGCGTGGCAGATTGTCAAAGACAGTCAGGCGGTAACTGTCCAGCCCGGTATCCCGCCCTTGCCAAAAAGGCGATGAGCAGCTGAGCGCCAGCAGATGCGGCAAAAAATACGTCAGCTGGGTCATCAAATCGATCCGCCGATCTGGGTCTTTGACGCCGACATGCACATGCATGCCGCAGATCAGCATGCGCTCCACCACGCCCTGGAGGTCATATTGCAAGTTTTGGTACCGCTCTTTTCGCGTGTGGGCCTGGTTGCGCCAGTCTGAGAACGGATGGCAGGAGGCGGCAATCGGCGCCAGATTGTACTGAGCGGCATGTTTGGCCACGCAGGAGCGCAGCCGCCTGAGATCTTCACGCGCATCCCCCACGGTTGCACAGACCTTGGTGCCAATTTCAATCTGACATTTCAGAAATTCGGGGGCGACTTGGTCTTCAAGCTCAGACTGGCACGCGTCCATCAACGCCTCAGGCGCCTCGGCCAGATCAAGGCTGTCCCGATCGACCAAAAGATACTCTTCTTCAATGCCGATGGTGAAGTCTGGCCCGGACGTACTCATAGCGGCCTCCCTGCAGTCATGGTGAGAACAAAAGCCTGAAATTCCTCGATTTTCCAGTGAAAATCTATGCGTCTGTGGTCACGCGCCACCATTTGGGACGTTTTGAGCGGTAAGAATGAGACGTCGGTCGGAGCGCCGCCGCGCCAGGTTTGTCGAAAATGCCTAAGACAAGCGCGATCACCGGCGCGTCATCCACCGCGCCAATGGTGGAGCCGCAGGTTGGGCAAAACGCGCGACTGGATTTCTCTGAAGACCGCCACAATGCTGGTGCGCCGCCCGGCCCTGTCCAGCGGACAGCGTCCTTGGGAAATTCGACCCATGCGACGGTCAAGGCGCCGGAATGGCGTTGGCACATCGTGCAGGAACATGTGTGGGGGAACTCTGCGGGGCCTACGGCCTCAAACCGGATGCTGCCGCACAAACAGCCCCCTGTGTAAATCTTGGGCATGGCGCTCTCGTCTGCAAATCATCGTATAGCCCCATAGTAGGTGCTCCTGACGAAACTTATGCAAGAAAATGCGGATCTCTGAGCGCTAGATCAGGATGTCAAACCGCTCTCGAATGGCGCGATCCTGATCTGGGGTGAGATACTCCGGCTGGTGCTCGGCCAAGATTTCATGAGCACGCTGTTTTGCCCGCGTCCAGGCATCCGGTGCTCCGTTGTCCGCCCAGGTTTTGGGATTGTCCCGATCAGCCAGCAACGGGTAGAAGTAATCCCGCTCCATAGCACCCAGCGTTTGATCTCCACCCAGGAAATGCCCTTCCCCTAGAACAGCGTCACAGATCGCATCAAAGCCCAGGTTTTCTGACGTCACTTCCACGCCCCTGAGCGTCCGGTACGACAGTGAGTGCATTTCATCATCCAGCACAAAGGCTTCAAAGCTTGCCCCCAAGAGCGAGGCGGTCATGCCGGAGCTTTCATAAATCAGATTGGCCCCAGACAGTGCTGCCGCAAGTGACGTCATCCCCTTTTCAACCCCATATTGGGCGTCGATCGCCTTGGCGTCTGTCATCGACGCTGCCACACCAGAGGGCCGCCCCAGCCAGTTCGACACCTGGGCCGATGCCGCGTTCAACACGGCGATCTCGCCCCCGCCCCCGGCAAAGGCCCCTGTGCGCAGGTCAATCACCAGCGGCCAGTTGGAAAACACCATGGGATGGCCAGGCTTGATCGTATTGACCATCACAAGGCTTGCCAGCGTTTCCGCCAAGGACTGCGCCAAGAACCCCGCCAGCGTCGCAGGGGCCGTCGCGCCGGCCTGGGCGGCGGTGATACAGGATACCGGGATGTTGTGCTCCATGCAGGCGAAAGTCACGTCGACAGCGTCTTCGCCGAACCGCATGGGCGAAATCACAGGGCTGATATGGGCCTTCACAAACGGGCGCTTGGCAAATTCTCCAGGCCCGCCTGCGGCGATATCAAACATCTCAACCAGAGGCGCGACATGCGCGGCCAGCGTGAAGGCCGTGGCCACCGGTTTGGTGGTGTTGCGCATCAAGGCGTAGGCCGTGTTCACATCCAGATCGAATTCCCCCGCCACATCCGTCGCGATGCAGCAGCGCGTGAACCAACTGACATTCGTCAGGGCGTCTTGCAGCCGGGTGAAGTTATGCAGATCGGCCAGCGTCGACGCGCGATAGAGCCCGGTGTCCATGTCCAATGTCTGAACAGCCGCGCCGCCCGTGCCGAAATGAACACGATCCCCGCCAATCTGGATCGTGCGATCAGGATCGCGCCCATGGAGGGGAAACGCCTTCGGGGCGAGCTCAATCGCGCGTTCCACCATGTCTCGGGGCAACCCAAGCCGCTGATTGCCCAGATCTTGCGCCCCGTTCTCACTCAATACATCCCATAAACGCTGCGGAACCTCGCCCATGCCCAACTCCGACAACAGGCGCAGAGCCGTTTCATAGATGCCCTGAAGATTTGCCTCACTCAATGGGCGGTAGACGCCACCCCGTTGTCCGGGCGGTGCAGGATTCACGGCTGGCGGCGCGGCATGTTTGGCCAATCTCTCCTTGCGGCCTGATCTGCGTGCTCTTCGTGCCGACATGAGGGGTTGGTCTGCCTTTCACCGTGGGTGGCCTCATGAGCAGGCAAGTCACCTCTTTGAGCAAGATAATTTCGATTACATAAGATTTTTTCGAAACTCTTTTAGGAAAATAACAACTAGGCCACCCTTGTCATTGACCAAAGGTCAAGAAACCCGCCCTTTGACACCATGCACTCAGGAGTAGGCCCATGAAGACGCAAACACGGTGCGTGGTGATCGGTGGCGGTATCGCCGGATGTTCCACGCTGTATCACCTCACGCAGGAAGGTTGGACCGATGTGGTTTTGGTGGAACGCAATGAGCTGACCTCGGGCACGACATGGCACTCGGCAGCGCAGGTGACGAACTTTGGCATGAACCAAACGATGGTCGGGCTGAAAACCCATTCGATAAATCTTTACAAAGAGTTGGCGGATGATCCTGAGTATCCGATCAATTACCATCACGGCGATGGCGGCATACGGCTGGCCAATACGGATGCCCAAATGGACGGCTATCGGCATTTTGCCTCCATGGCGCGGGGCATGGACGTGCATTTTGAGGTGATCGATGCGGACGAATGCGCCCGCCGACATCCCCTGATCTCGACAGATAACCTTGTGGGCGGCCTATGGGATCCGCTTGATGGCGATATTGACCCCGCGCAGCTCTGCCAAGCGCTTGCCAGACGGGCGCGCAAAGCAGGCGCGGAGGTGTATCGAAACTGCCCGGTTACCAGCCTGACGCAGCACAAAGACGATACCTGGACTGTTCACACCGAGAAAGGCGACATCGACTGTGAGGTCGTCGTGAATGCCTGTGTGTACCGCGTGAATGAAGTGGGTGAAATGATGGGGGTCCATCACCCTGTGACGTCGATGGAGCATCAATATTTTCTCACTGAGCCAATTCAAGGCATCATAGATGCTGGCCATCGCATGCCGCTCCTGCGATGCCCCATCTCGGATTACTACTGCCGTCAGGAAAAGCAGGGGCTCTTGGTCGGGTTTTACGAACAGGAGTGCCGCACATGGGGCATGGATGGCATTGACCCAAATTTTGTAAATGCGCTCTGCCCTGATGATCTGGACCGCGTGACGGATGTGCTGGAAGGCGCATTTGCGCGTATGCCAGCCCTGATGGATGTGGGCATTCATACGGTTGTGAATGGTCCGATAACCTACACGATTGATGGCGCCCCACTGGTCGGCCCCATACCGGGAAAGCGCAACGCGTTCTGCATCATCGGTTTGCGCGCGGGGCTTGGCGAAGGCGGGGGGCATGGCTGGTTGCTGGCGCAACAGATCGTGCATGGTGAAGCCTGCTATGACACTTGGGTCATTGATCCGCGCCGTTTCACGTCCCATGGCAATGTCGAGCTCTGCGCCCTGAAGGCCATCGAAGACTATCAAAATGAATTCCGGTTTCACTTCCCGCATGAGCATCGCCCTGCCGGCCGGCCGATGAAAACAACGCCTCTGACGCCCGTCCTGGCCGCGGAGGGCGCTGAGTTCACGGTGGTAAACGGCTGGGAACGCGCGGATTTTTACAAACCTTCTAAAGACTTCACCGAAACACACAGCTTTCGATTCAATGAGGTGTTTGACGTTGTCGCGGCCGAGGTCGATGCCGTGCAACATGCCGTGGGTCTATCCGAGGTCAATGGTTTTAACCGCTACGAATTGACCGGCAGAGATGTGCATGACTTCCTGGATCGCATGTTCTGCGGGGCTGTGCCCAAGCGCCAAGGCCGTGTTGGTCTGGGATACTTGCTCAACCATCATGGCATGATCAAAGCAGAAGCAACCGTGGCAAACCTTCCGAACGGTCGCGTATGGTATGGCTCCGCCGCTGCCGCGGAATGGCACGATATGGACTGGCTGAGGCTACATCTGCGCCGGGATGAAGATGTGCAGATCCGGTCTTTGACCAATGACTACACAATTCTCGTTCTCGCGGGACCAAAAGCGCGGGATGTCCTGCAAGAGGTCAGCCGACTTGATTGGTCCTCGACGGCCTTTCCCTGGCTTTCTGTGAGAGAGGCCTTTATCGGCATCGCTCCCGCCATTGTCATGGGCGTGAGCTTTTCTGGTGAACTGGCCTATGAAATCCATGTGCCAAACGCGCAGCTCTATGCGGCGTATCTGGCCCTGCGCAAAGCCGGTGAGGCGCACGGTATGAAACTCTTCGGTGCCCGGGCTGTTGAGTCCATGCGGCTTGAAAAAGGCTTTCTCCATTGGAAGTCCGATATCCTGACAGAGTTTGATCCCTTTGAAACCGGGCTCGACCGGTTTGTGCGGATGAACAAGCCGGACTTTAATGGAAAATCCGCGCTAGAAGCGCGCCGCCTTGCCGGGCCCAAACGGAAATTGATCACGCTGGATGTTCTAACCAAGGCGGCCCCAGCCCATGGCGGCGCGTCCGTAATGCTGGACGGATCGGTCGTTGGAACCGTGACGTCAGGAGATTACGGACATAGGGTTGGCAAAAACCTGGCTTACGCGTTTGTGCAGCCGGAACGGGCGGGTATCGGGACCGATCTCAGTATCGATGTCATCGGCACCATAACGGCTGCGACGGTCATCGAAAACAGCCCGTATGACCCGGAGATGACGCTGGTGCGAGCTTAAATCAGCGTGCGCAAACCCTGGTCTTAGGCTTTGTGCCAACACGGTTAACCGCCCTTGAGAGACACGAGAATGGCCGGGATGTTGCGGGGAAGACGTCGGGCTATTCAGTTGCGCACGATGCAGTCGGCGCTCGCTATCAACTGTCCGCCAACATTTGTTAAATCGGCAACGTATGTCGATAGGTCCGTGTCACGACTCAAATCCGCAACGGCAAACCGATCCGTCACGGCGTCGGCACCGAGTGCGATATCCCGCGTGATTGTCCCGCGGGGGCCCACGGGGCCGAAATGCGCGTCCGCCACCTGGAAGTACACTGATCCGGATTCGCCAACGCGCAATTGCGGGGCTTCTTCCCGCGCGGGCACCTCATAGCTTTCGCAACCATTCAAGGTGCCCTCAAACATGACACTACCATCTGCCGCAGTGACCCTTATCCAAGCAGGCCGTACTGCCACGACGCGCACCGGAGGCTTCGCATCAGCCAAAACCTGAGGCGGGGGTGTGATGTCTTCTGTGCGGGACAAAACGTTTGCGATGGCGGCGTCGACTGGGTCAACCGGGTCAGTCGCATCAATATTTGCCGTAAGTGTACCAAACTCTGAGGGGTCAATCGTGGCAATGGGGCCATCACGAGCCACGATGACCGGCACGTCAAGCGCTTCGGGGCGATAAATCCTGTCGATGGCTTCCGATGTGCCAAAGCTTGATGGGGAAAAGCCAGACGCTGTCGTGTCGGATTGTGCGACGAGGGCACCATCCAGCGGGTCAAGATCGGTGAGCACGCTAGGTGTGTTTTCGACCGGGGAAAGGCGCACCTGCTGCACCTCATTCAGCACGGTCCATCCGCCAAACCCTATCGCGGAGATCAGCCCGATAAGAACAAGCGCCGATCCTATGGCGCCAGGCTCAATCCCACTAAAGATACTTTCCCGCGCAGGCGCAAAGGGCGTGGCGGGTTCAATAATCGGGTCCTTCTTTCGCGCTGCAGTGCGCTGTGCAACGCTTTCTGCTTTGCGTGCCGACGCACTTGCCGACATGCCATGGGCAACCGAAAATCCGCATTCCTGACAAAACGTGTCGAAGGTTTCCTCGGGATCCATGCCAAGATACCGGGCATAGGACCGGACGTAACCAGGGATAAATCCAGGGGTGTCAAAGGCATCGGGATCGGTGTTTTCAATCGCGGCGATACACGATGCGCGGATCCTGATATCGCGCTCTACGTCCAAAAGGGATTTGCCAAGGGTCGCTCGCTCGCCGCGCATGATGTCGCCGAGCAGCAGATCAAAGTCGTCGAACCCCTTAAGG
>ERZ1740068.207-NODE-207-length-36174-cov-9.249619_pt1 | contig 36174 bp, 32 predicted proteins | sample MGYA00581735_ERZ1740068 | MGnify/ENA primary metagenome ERZ1740068 (study PRJEB43018, sample SAMN04849740) | marine metagenome | isolation source: floating plastic debris | place: Pacific Ocean | collected 2008-08-30 | study: EMG produced TPA metagenomics assembly...
TTAGTAATTGTTTCTAAGTTACGTAAACGCGAAAGAATAAGCAATTGTTGAATCGCCTTATTCAGTTGTATTTCGTCTGAAGCGTTACTCTGCAGCTTTCTGATAATCTCTGAAACAACATGTTCTGCATCTGCGCTCGGATAGTCTGTCAGAATGGCCAAAATGATCTCTTCTGGTATGGTGGATTCCAGTACTTTTTGGATGGGCAGATCGCTGATATTTCGTAAGTCAAACCCAATAATCTGCTCTTCTTCAGTCAACCTCGTTCTCATAGTAGGTTTTCGGGCACCCAGATAAATTACACACTGTTTTACGGGTATTCGGTGCTTACGCTGTAAAATGGCTTTATATTCTGCCATCCTGTAGACCATTTCATGATCATCCTGCGTCTGAAACTCCAGATGTAAGATGAATTCACGGCCTTCATGATCAATGATTTTCTTTAGATAATCAGGTTCACGCTCAATAGTCACCTGTAACTTATCTTTGATTTCAATCGTCTTGTTGATAGAAAGATTAAGAAGCTTCTCAAGTAGTGGCACAAAAATGGCCTCAATATTTTCTTTGATGATTTTATCGAATTCTCCCATGATAGATGGTTTTGTTTCTTTAGACCTAATGATAAAATCGAAAAAAGCCTAGAGGCTTTGAAAAAAACAGCTACCGCACAATAGGTATTAGCTATCAACTGGTATGATCTTTAATGATCACCCACTTGCCATTAATCTTTTGCCAAAGCAGTGTAAAATGACCTGAAACATCGCCGATGGTTCGCTTCAGGGCCCATTTACCCACTACCATGGCATGCTCTGCTCCCAAAAGGTCAACACTGATGATGTCGAAGTTCAACTGGCCCATACTGGCCTGATCAGGGTACCGCTTCTTATAATTATCGAGTGTGGTCTGCCATCCATATTGCGGTCCCGAACTACCAATGAAAACCAACTCTTCGGAATTCCAGTAACCTTCCATAAAGCAATCAATGTCAGCGGCATTCCAGCACTTCACCTGCTGAGCCAATACTGACTTGATGGCCGCTACCTCGTCCTGACGATGGCCTCTGTCATTTGCTGACAGTAAGAAAAAACACAAACTCAATAATAATACCGTTCTCATGAACGGAAGATACCAAAATTTTCGGATTTACCAGTTTACTGTAGTAATTTAGCCAGTACTGGAACAGTAAAAGGCGTCACTACTCCCCTTTTACAAAAATGCAATCGACTTTGTTCTTTTGTAATACTTTACCGTGGTACTAAAAAACTTATGAGATTCACACTAATGCTGTGGCTATATTTGATGGCTACAGGTGCTGCATTTACGCAGGAACTTACAGGATTTGCATTTGACGCTTTCACCAATAGCCTCGACAATCAAGAGGTTGAAGGTCATGTCATAGGAGGGCTTTCAGGAATTACTTACGATGAGCAAACGGGTCGCTTCCTGGCGATCACCGATAACTCCGAGACTAAAAATAACCGTACACGCAAGGCAAACATTTACAGTTTTTTGATGATCAGGGATACTGATAACAACCTGAAAATTGAAGATTTACAGGTAGTATCACTCAAAGGAGACCTGGCTAATATCAATCCGGAATCTATCAGGATACTGGGAGACGAGTACATCATCGCTGACGAAGCCATTAGCACTACCCGGCTACTCAAAACGTCAAAAGATGGAAAACTGATAGCTGAACTCCATCAGATGAGTGGCATCAGATACAACTCCGGATTTGAAGGAACTTGTATTTCCGAAGATCAAAAGCACATCTATTTCAGCATGGAAAGACCGGCTGAGGAACAGATCGCTTCCCGGGGCACAGAGGAAGGTAACCTTGGGGTCCTCAACCTTTACCGATACAATTTCGAAACAGAAGAAGTAGACGGCCAATACTTGTATCCGCTACACCTCCCTCCGGCTACCGCATCACTCAACGAGGACCAGAGAAAGAACTTCATGCGGGACAATGGCGTGACAGAGATCGTTTTCTACAATGATTCTACGCTCCTGACACTGGAAAGGGCTTTTTTGGGTCCAGGACAAAAAAAGCTTCACGTACGCATTTACAAAACAACGCTTAGCAATGACTACAATATCTTCGAAGGCAATTTCAACCTGCTGAAGCCAGAGCTACTGTTTGACCTATACGACGAGGACCTACCATGCGGTGTGGACAACATTGAAGGGATGACTTTTGGCCCTGGCAAAAAGCAGTTGTTCCTCATCGCCGATGACAACTTTGATCACTACGGAGCTCAGACTACACAGATCATTTCCCTGAACGTCAAATAGTCGATTGCTATCAGCCCAGTGCTTTCAACGCCTTTTCAATGGCCAGTTGATGACTGTGTTTTTCCAACTTCCAGGCCGGTGCCGCACGTACGTTGCAATCTGTGATGGGGCAACGCTCACAGGTAGTATGCACTTCTTTGGTCACGATAGCAGGATCATCCAGAAAACTTATGCGCTTACGCAATTCCTCACCCATCTGAAAACCAACGGTCAGGCTGAGGCCTTCATCGCTGTCAGAACTGTTGGGGATGGCTATTGACAAACAGAGATATTGGCTTTTGGTATTAAAATACTTGGAAATCTGTAACCTGGCAATCGGTTCGGTGAGATGATGTTCCTGCAACTCGCGAATAATCCGGACCGATATCCACCTGCGGCAATAGTGCTCGTTGAGTTCATTGCCATAGGGATTATGCAGTTTGGACAGGTGCAGCTCTTTGGTAAGGCGAAAACCTTCTTCCTCTCCCGGCTTACTACCCAGTTTCAGGAAAAACAGGTTGTTGAAACCAAAGTATCTGGGCAAAATGTTCGTAAGACGCTGCATCAGCATCTCAGGAGTCGCCTCGTATTTCAACATGATATCCAGCACATCCCGATCATGCCACTTTTTGGACTTTACAAAAGACTTGATGTCCTTGATCATCTCGTCACGATCCATGAGAAAAGCCACCGCAAAGTAGGACGCTTTGAAGTTATTGAGTAACTGAGCGAAAGTATGTTGCCGCTGTGGAGGCGTTTCAACAGGACGGTCTTCCAGCTCAAGGTACCGAAAAGCCAACTCACGAACAATGAGAAACTTCTCCTGAGCCACTGTCAAACCTTTGTTGATCATCAGCGTGGCCTCCCTGCTACTGAAATAAGACCTGACATTCTTCAACACACCGGCCTCAGACAAATGCTCATCACTCACCTTCACCCCAAAGTAATCACGCAACGTCTGAACCAAATCTTCCTTTTGATACTGAGAAGCAGACTCAAAGTCATACTTTTCTTTAAACTCCTGCACTGCCAGCTCCAGCTCCTCAAAATAATTGTCATTGATCTCCTGAAAAGAACGAAGCGCGGCGTGATAAACATTCTCTTTGTTCATCTCATAACTCCGCGCCACCTGCATTACGGTATTAATGAAAGTATTGATCTTTTCAGGATTGGCAGAAATTAACTCCATCAACTTCTGTGTATCAAGTCCCATCATCTCCAGGGGCAGTTCTTTAAAAAAGGGAGACTGCAGCAATGACACCACAGGCTCTATCTTTTTAGACACCTTTAAGGAGACCAGGTCATCATAACTGACCTCAAGTGCTTCGGAAAGCTGCAGTATTTTATCTCCCTTGGGGTATTTCTTCCCTTTTTCAATCTCATTCAAATAGGAAACAGAAAGCCCTGTTTTCTTAGACAACTCCTGATAGGACAATTTCCTGTCTGTGCGCAACTCACGCACTTTCAAACCTAATATCTGACGAATATCGACACCTCTCTTCATGTTCCCACAAAGATAATCATTCTCCAATAGATTCGCGAAAAGCAACAAAAAGCGAAAAAACATTTTAAGCGAATTTTCGCTAATTGAATATTTTCTCTATATTGCAATAGAATCAGACGATTAAAAAAATGATAGAAACAGCTTTTGAACAGAAAAATGAGCTCCGGATCGTACCCACAGAGATGGCCATCAGCGGAGCGATCAATCCGGGCTATGAGGAGATACTATCCCCTGCGGCACTGAAGTTCCTGGTTGTTCTCCACAAGCAATTCAATCAAACGCGCATTGAGTTGCTCAACACACGTGCTGAACGCCAGATCCAAATCGACAATGGCCAGGTACCCGATTTCAATCCGGATACAGAGGACATCAGAAACGGTGATTGGCAGGTAGCCCCCATCCCGGAAGACCTGCAAGACCGTAGGGTTGAGATCACTGGTCCCGTGGAGCGAAAAATGATCATCAATGCGCTCAACTCGGGCGCAAAAGTCTTCATGGCAGATTTTGAAGACAGTAATACACCCTCCTGGACCAATGTCATCAATGGCCAGATCAACCTGAGGGATGCGATCAACAGAACCATTTCATTTGAAAATCCGAAAAACGGTAAGCAATATAAACTGGGAGAGACTGTCGCTACCTTGATGGTACGTCCCCGCGGCTGGCACCTGGCCGAAGAACACATCACAGTAGACGGTGAGCAAATGAGCGGCGCTTTGGTTGACTTTGGGCTCTATTTTTTCCACAATGCCAAGTGGTTACTGGAAAACGGCAGTGGACCGTACTTTTACCTTCCCAAGCTGGAAAGTCACCTGGAAGCCCGTCTATGGAACGAAATATTCAAGTTTGCACAAGACTATGTAGGAGTACCTCAGGGCTCCATCAAAGCGACCGTACTGATAGAGACCATTCTGGCTTCATTTGAAATGGATGAAATCCTTTTTGAACTCAAAGAGCACAGTGCCGGTCTCAATTGTGGACGCTGGGACTATATATTTTCATACATTAAAAAATTTCGCAATTACCCACACCGCATCCTTCCAGACAGGGCCACCGTCACAATGGGCGTCCCTTTTATGGAGGCCTATTCCAAACTGGTGATCAAAACCTGCCACAAAAGAGGAATCCACGCCATGGGTGGTATGGCCGCCCAGATTCCCATCAAAAATGATGACGTTGCCAATCAGCAGGCGATTGAAAAAGTACAGAAGGACAAGTTGACCGAAGTCATGAATGGTCATGATGGCACGTGGGTTGCGCATCCTGGACTTGTTCCGGTTGCCATGGAAATTTTTGACAAGCTCATGCCCGGGCCCAATCAGATTGACAAGATGGTAGATGAAGAATTCACCGCCAGTCAGTTGATTGCCTTACCCATGGGAGACATCACTGAAAAAGGGATCCGCAACAACATCAATGTGGGCATACTCTACATAGAAAGCTGGCTGCGGGGTAACGGCGCCGCTGCCATCTATCACCTGATGGAAGATGCCGCCACTGCCGAAATCTCACGTGCTCAGGTGTGGCAATGCCTGAAAAACCACGTTCGGCTGGCCGATGGGCGTACGTTCAATGACGAAATGTACTTCACACTTTTAGAAGAAGAAACCAAAAATATCAAGCAATACGTAGGCGAAGAGCGCTATGAAAATGGCCGCTTCAAAGAAGCCATCATCTTATTCGATGAGCTGGTGAGAAGCGAAAACTTTGAAGAGTTCCTCACCCTTCCTGCTTACACATTATTAAACAATTAAAATATCAACAAAGATGAATACTGCAGAAAAAGCACAGCAATTACAAAATGACTGGGACAACAACCCACGGTGGAATGGCGTCCAAAGAACCTATACACCTCAGGAAGTCATCAACCTGCAAGGAACGGTACACATAGAGCATAGCCTGGCCAGAAAAGGTGCGGAGACACTGTGGCGCAAGCTTAACTCACAAAATTTTGTAGCAGGACTGGGAGCCCTCACCGGCAATCAGGCAATACAGGAAGTAGCTGCCGGCCTGGAAGCAATCTACCTCAGTGGCTGGCAGGTAGCTGCCGATGCCAACCTGGCCGGCCAGATGTATCCTGATCAGTCGCTCTATCCAGCGGATTCGGTACCTTCTGTGGTAAAACGCATCAACAACGCCTTGCTGAGACGCGACCAGATAGAGTTCCTGAACGGCACACACGACAGGGACTGGCTGGTTCCCATCGTAGCAGATGCAGAAGCTGGCTTTGGTGGCAACCTCAACGCCTTCGAACTCATGAAAGCCATGATTGAAGCTGGTGCCGCCGGTGTTCACTTCGAAGACCAGTTGTCATCGGCCAAAAAGTGTGGCCATCTCGGTGGTAAAGTGCTGGTACCTACTCAGGAAGCGATCAACAAGTTGACGGCCGCCAGACTGGCCGCCGACGTACTCAATGTGCCCAGCGTATTGATCGCGCGTACTGATGCCGAAGCAGCTAACTTATTGACGACGGATGTGGATGAAAGAGACAGCATGTTCCTGACAGGCGGAAGAACGGCTGAAGGTTTCTTCGAAGTAAAGAATGGCCTGGAGCAGGGCATCAATCGCGGCCTCTCTTATGCGCCTTACGCGGACCTGATATGGCTGGAAACGTCCAATCCCGATTTAGGCCTTGCGCGCGAGTTTGCCCAAGCCATCCACGAAGTATATCCCGACAAGATGCTGGCTTACAACTGCTCGCCTTCATTTAACTGGGCGGCGCACTTATCGGAAGGAGCGATGGAGACCTTCAGAGAGAACCTGGCAGACCTGGGCTATAAGTTCCAGTTCATTACCCTGGCGGGATTCCACGCATTGAACACCAGCATGTTTGAGTTGGCCAGTGCTTACAAAGCAAGAGGCATGGCGGGCTACTCACAATTACAGGAAAGAGAATTTGCCTTGCAGTCACAGGGCTTCAAAGCAGTAAAACACCAGACTTTCGTCGGAACACAGTATTTCGACCAGGTGCAGAACACCGTTCAAGGTGGCGAAGCTTCTACCGTAGCCATGAAAGGCAGCACTGAAGAAGCACAATTTGTAGGCGTCTAATAGAGGATCAATATAGACAGCTGATAATCCTCGGGGCAGTCTGGTAGCAGACTGCCCTTTTTCCAGCTAAAAAAGAAAAGGCCGGCAAATGCCGACCCAGGTTACTTGAATAAAATTTCTATTTGTTGCCACATCCTGTGGACAACCATCACCACCACCTAATCGGGTCGATTGGGAAATTGACAAAGCAGACAATCTCATTCTCAGTCACATCGCAAGAGATCTGCGTTTCACAATCTTCACTAGGGCAAATGCATACACCCGATGCACTACAGACGATCTCTGATCTTGCACCACCTTGAATGGTTTCCTTGGTAGAATCATCCATAGAAGTCACAAAACTCTTTACAGTCAACTGCTCCAGTCCTAATTTTTTCTTTTTCATATGCGTTTGATGTTTAAAAATTGATAATGACTGAAGTTAACGCCTCCTCAGCCACATCAGACACGATTTTTGGCGAACGTATCTCATTACTTGGCCAAACACTTTCATCAATGGGTCAGCGCATTTGCTCAAATAAAAAGCTGTGCCACAGCAACGCCATGACACAGCTTCTTTCATATTTTCTGATGACCCGCAGTGGGATGGGTCACACCTGAATTTCCTCCTTATTGAGAAACAATCATTCTTCGGGTACCAATGGTCTCGCCATCTGCCATCATGACATAGATGTATACACCAGGCTGATACTCATTGGCCTTCAGCTGAATGGAATTCGCGTCTTTGTCCAGCTTGTAATCCGCCAACAACTTGCCATCCATGTTATAAATCTGAATGTTCGCATTGCGTACCGTACTGGCCAGTGAATAGGTGATCTCCGTCGCCTGACCAAATGGATTTGGCATGTTTTGTCCCAGTGAAGTTTCAGTAGCCGCAGGCGTGTCAATGGCAGAGTTGTCACCATCGAGTTCCATGGCACTCAATACCTGATCAAGCTTCTCCTGCAATTCGGCATTGATGGCCTTCTGCGCATTCAACTCAGCTTTGTAGGCGACTAAAGCCATTTCATGCTCCTGCAGGGCTTTTGTGAGCACTGGAATCAAACCGGTATAGTTCACAGACTTGAACTTGATAGACTTGCCTTCGGCAGGCATCGGGTTACCCGCTTCATCAGTTCCTTCAAAAACAGGTTGCTCCACATCATTCACCAAATCTGGAAATACCTTTTCTACCTCCTGTGCAACAAACCCGTATTGCAACCCTTTACTAAACCTGATATTCTCATCATTTTTATACAAATATGTAGCAGGTCTCAGCTCCATCAGCTTAGCAGTGACAGCGCCACTGGAAAGTGTCTTGATGTCTTTCTTAAATCTTTTGTCTGAGGCATGATTGATGGTACCAGAGACAAAGACATCGCCCACAAAGTAACCAGCCCAAACAGTACCGGACGTACTGGAAGCCTGAGAATAGATACCATAGGTGATTGCTGAGCTGGAAGTAGTGCTATTGTTAGCAAAGAATCCACCACCATACATGTAGGATGTACTTCCACTTGTTACCCTGGACTGAAGCCCATAGGTAAAGAAGGAGCTGGAGATATTCACACTTGAGTTCATCCCATAAAAACCGAAGTTTGATCCGGTAGCTACACTTTGAATACCAAAAGTAACACTACCACCACTTGGTGAGGACGCGACATCAAGTGCTGCAAACGGAGTTGTCGTACCAATACCTACTGTACCATTACCTGAGGGAGAAATCGTCATGATCTCTTTTAAGGCAGTAGGATTGTTCAAATCCTCTATGAAACTGAACTTCAGTTTGCTACTGGTATTGTCTCCCCATTCAACGACCAGATCTTTAGTGCTTCCACTAGCAGATTTCAATGCAAATATACCTGACTGTCCTTCCCATTGTGATCTCAAACCATAGGCAGGCACCTTCGGGGCAAATGGAGATAAGAAGGTAGTCGGCTGACCAATACCAATCCATTGATTCCCTGAAGGAAATGCCCCAAATGTCCCGGCCTCACGATGGCCTAACAACCTTCCGGCATTGTTGGTAGAAAAAAAGCTGGATGTATTTCCATTGGGAGTACCAACCCCTTGCGCAGTAACATCAGCATTCCCAAACACCAGGAAGCCAAGAGCAATAAAAGCATAATATAATTTGTTAAACCTCATCATAATTAGTTAGTTAGTTTGCGATTTGTTAGTTATGCCCAATAAACACCATGCAAAAACAATTGTTTTGCATTCTGTGTAAGTGGGAAGGAACTTCTGATGACTACATCCAATCTCACCAGGTTCGCAGACAATGAACCAACCCCGACCCAAGGGTACGGAGTATCTCTGTCGGCCAATAGTTTCTTATCGACTCAAGAGTCGGGGTGCCCGGCCAGGGGAATTAGGTATCCCTCAGGGATTAAAAAAGACTGCGCCATCAACCTAGTGACAGCGCAGTCTCTCATTTCATCAAAACGACCCGCAGTGGGATGGGTCATTAATATTGAATACTTTCTTATTGCGACACAATCATCCTGCGTGTACCAATGGTCTCGCCATCTGCCATCATGACATAGATGTAAACACCGGGCTGGTACTCATTGGCTTGCAACTGAATTGAATTCGCATCCTTGTCCAGTCTATAATCGGCCAACAACTTGCCATCCATGTTATAAATCTGAATGTTCGCATTGCGTACCGTACTGGCCAGTGAATAGGTGATCTCTGTCGCCTGACCAAATGGATTAGGCATGTTTTGCCCCAGTGAAGTCTCGGTAGCGGCAGGCGTGTCAATAGCAGAATCATTACCGCCCAATTCCATGGCAGCAAATAACTGATCCAGCTTTTGCTTCAGCTCCGCATTGGTAGCCCTCAACTCCTCATTGATTGCATTTTGCTCAGCATTGATGGCTTTCTGCTCCTCCAACTCTGCCGTGTATGCCGACAAAGAGGTCTCATGCTCTTGCAGCGCGGTGGTCAGGACAGGGATGAGTCCGGTATAGTTCACAGACTTGAACTTGATAGACTTGCCTTCAACAATTTTAGGATTTCCCTGCTCATCAACACCCTCGTAGACCGGCTGCTCAATATCATTCACCAAATCAGGGAACACCTTTTCCACTTCCTGGGCAACAAATCCATATTGCGTTCCTTCGCTGAACTTGATGTCATCGCTGTTTTTATACAGGTATGTAGCAGGCTTAAGGTCCATCAACTTAGCAGTCACGGTTCCGCTGTTGAGTGCCTTGATATTGGTCTTGAACTTTCTGTCTGACGCATGTGTGATGGTACCAGACACAAACACATCCCCAATAAAATAGCCAGCCCATACATTGCCGGCAGATGCGCTGGCCCGTGCATAAACGCCATAGGTATTATGAAGACTTGAGGTTGTATTGTTGGTAATATTAAAAAATCCACCAGAAGCAGAGAAGGTGTTAGTAGTGGTAACATTTGCCTGCACACCAGTGGCAGAAAAAGCACTAATATCCCTCATTTGAAAATTTCCGGCAATTACTGAGAAATTTCCGCTGGTCATAGCACTTCGTATACCTATGCTGGTACTACCTAGTGTAGCACTCTGAGCTGTCACCACATCAAATGTTGCTGCTGGTGTCGTTGTACCAATACCTACAGATCCAAGACCTCTGGGAGAAATCGTCATAATCTCCTTTAAAGCAGAAGGATTATTCAAGTCTTCAATAAAGCTGAACCTTAGTCGGCTATCAATATTGGCACCCCATTCTACCACCAGGTCCTTCACTGCTCCGCTATTCTTCAATGAAAAGATCCCGGCCTGTCCTTGCCATTGGGACCGTAAGCCGTACGCAGGCACCTTGACAGAACTTGTGGTCGATACAGTTGGCTGCCCGATTCCGATCCACTGGCTACCAGTGCTGAAAGAACCAAATGTACCCCCCTCTCTGTGACCTAGTAGTCTACCGGTATTGTTGGTACTAAAGAACGTTGACGTATTTCCATTTGGTGTTCCTATACTTTGCGCATTAACCGAGGCATCTCCAAAGATTAATAGGCCCAACACCACTAACACACTTAATAATTTGTTAATTTTCATCATAATTAGTTAGTTAATTTGCGATTTATTAGTTGTGCACCATAAACACCATGTAAAAACTATTGTTTCAAATTCTGTGTAAATGGGAATGCCCCAAAACAAAAAAACTGCGCTATCAACATATCGACAGCGCAGCTAATAGTTCACCAAAATGACCCGCAGTGGGATGGGTCACTAGTGTTGAATACTTTCCTTATTGAGAAACAATCATTCTTCGCGTACCGATGGTCTCTCCATCCGCCATCATGACGTAGATGTAGACACCCGGCTGGTACTCATTGGCCTTCAGCTGAATGGAATTCGCATCCTTATCCAGTCGGTAATCTGCCAACAACTTGCCATCCATGTTGTAAATCTGAATGTTTGCGTCACGTACCGTGCCAGCCAGTGAGTAAGTGATCTCCGTTGCCTGACCAAATGGGTTAGGCATGTTCTGACCCAGTGAAGTGCCGGTAGCCGCAGGCGTGTCAATAGCAGAATCGTCGCCATCAATCTCCATCGCAGTCAGGACTCTTTCAAGCTTTTGCTGTAAATCAGCGTTAATCGCCCTTTGCTCCTCATTGATGGCCTGCTGCTCGGCCAGCTCAGCTTTGTAAGTAGCAATAGAAACCTGCTGCTCCTGTAAAGCTTTGGTCAATACCGGAATCAACCCAATGTAGTTGATGGACTTAAATTCCAGGGATTTGCCTTCAACTGCTTTTGGCGCTCCGGTCTCATCCACACCGTCAAATACTGGTTGCTGCACATCTCTTACCAAATCAGGAAAGACTGCTTCCATCTCCTGTGCGAGGAAACCGTACTGTATTCCTTTGGTAAAAGGGAGTTCTTCTGTGTTTTTATACAAATAAGAAGACGGCTTCAGTTGCATCAGCTTGTCTGTTACGGTGCTGGTAGACAAAGGCTTGATATTCTTTTTGAACTTCTTGTCTGAAGCGACAGTCAGCGCGCCGGAAATATAGACATCACCCAGGAAGTAACCTGCCCATTTGGTAGAAGCAGTACCTGAGGCCGTCGCATAAACGCCATACGCAATAGAGCCGTCATTGCTACCGCTGAAATAGCCTCCATATACGGCAAAAGAGCTATTACTTCTCGCCCTGGAGTAAAGACCATATCCAATGTAAGCATTCGGGATATTCAAATCATAAAACCCGGAATACACTGCATAGTTGGCATTGGTTACAGCACTTCTGATGCCATAGGTCGTAGAGCTTCCCAGAGCCGTATTGGTAGTCACATCAAATGTTGCAAAAGGACTGGAATTGCGAATACCCACCTTACTGGAGGTCAATGTCATTATTTCCGTTAATGCCGATGGGTTATTGAGATCTGAAATAAAACTGAATCTCAATTTGCTACTGCTGTTTGATCCCCATTCAATCGCGAGGTCTTTGACCGAGCCACTATTTTTCAGAGAGAAAATTCCTGCTTGTCCATTCCACTGTGACCTTAGGCCATATGCCGGAACTTTAGGAGCTGAGCTGGACAAAAACGTAGTAGGCTGACCAATCCCAATCCATTGACTTGAAGTACTAAAGCTTCCAAAACTTCCCGCTTCGCGATGACCCAACAGCTTTCCTGCAGTGTTAGTGCTGAAGAAGGCAGTATTTCCGTTAGGTGTCCCAACGCTTTGAGCATGCACATCTGCGAAACCCAATAGCATAAGGCCACAAAGTGATAGCGCTATTAAAAGTTTGTTGTTTTTCATGTTGAATAATTAGTTAAGTTAATAATTTGTTTAAGAGGAGTATTTCATCACTTTCACCTTCGAAAGGCTGTGATTTATTGAGAAACAATCATTCTTCGCGTACCGATGGTCTCTCCATCCGCCATCATCACATAGATGTACACCCCGGGCTGATACTGATTGGCTTTCAGCTGAATGGAGTTAGCATCCTTATCCAGTCGGTAATCTGCCAGTAGCTTACCGTCCATGTTGTAAATCTGGATATTGGCATCGCGTACCGTACTGGCCAGTGAGTAAGTGATCTCCGTCGCCTGACCAAATGGATTAGGCATATTCTGACCCAATGAGGTTTCAGAAGTTGTGGGCACATCGATTGTTGAACCCTCTTCATCATTAGCTTCCAGCTTAGTCATCAGGTTGTTCAGCTTCTCTGTCAAATCTGCATTGAGTGCCACCTGCTCATCCAGTTTGTTTTCAATAGCCTGCACCGTAGCTTCATAAGTAGCAATTTTGGTCTCCTGCTCCTGCAAAGCCTTGGTCAACACAGGTATCAAACCGAGGTAATTAATAGACTTAAATTCCAGGGATTCGCCTTCAACAGGCTTGGGGTTACCCGCTTCATCTACACCATCATAGACAGGCTGTACCACATCTTTGACCAACTCAGGAAAGATCTCCTCTACCTCCTGGGCAAGGAATCCATATTGCATCCCTTCAGTAAATTGTAGCGCTTCTGTGTTTTTATATAAGTAAGTAGATGGGTTCAATGCCATCAGCTTAGAAGTAACAGAGGTCTTGGAAAGAGACTTGATGTTCTTCTTGAACTTCTTATCGGAAGCAACGGTGAGCGCTCCCGAGATGTAGACATTCCCTACGAAGTATCCAGCCCATCTGTTGGCAGCTGTTCCACCCGTTGAAGCAAATACACCATAAGCATTGGCTGAACCAGTACTGTTGTTGGAAGCAAAAAACCTGCCTCCATAGACCGCAAAAGAAGCACCACTGGTCGCTCTGGAGTTCACACCGTAGATTTCATAACCATTGGGGACATTAATTGTAAAGCTGGACGCATAAGCCCTGAAACCACTGGCAGTGACATTAGTCCTCAATCCATAAGAATCCGATGAACCCACACGGGTAGCGGTTCTGATATCCAGTGAAGCACCAGGTGTATTAGTTCCAATTCCCACAGCTCCATCGCCGGAAGAAGTCAAGGTCATCACTTCTTTCAAAGCAGAAGGATTGCTGAGGTTTGTAATGAAGTTAAATTTCAGTTTACTACTACTGTTGGCACCCCACTCTATGGCGAGGTCTTTGACAGAGCCGCTGTTTTTCAAAGCGAAAATTCCTGCCTGACCAGACCACTGAGACCTCAGCCCATATGCCGGAACCTTAGGAGCTGAACTGGACAAAAATGCAGTTGGCTGGCCAATGCCAATCCATTGACTGAAAGAGCTAAAGCTTCCAAAACTCCCCGCCTCGCGATGACCCAACAGCTTTCCTGCTGTATTGGTATTGAAAAAAGCAGTGTTGCCATTGGGCGTCCCCACACTTTGAGCCTGCGATTCAGTAATACCAAAAAACAGCAATCCAAACGCCATAACGGCGTACCATAATTTGTTAGTTTTCTTCATAAAATCGTTCGTTGTTTTAATAAAATTTAGTTGTATAAGTAGCTTACATTCCAACACACTATCATTCAATGCGCTGCATCAAGTTGATTGACAGACCATTCAAATGATCCGTTGGGTAAAATGTCAGGTAATTACTAAACATTATCACGATTGTTTTAATATGAGACAAAGTTGAGTTCTGGGCTAAAATCTATCCTTTGTAATTATGATGTATTGATGCGTGATGATAGATGATTTTCACCGCCATTACTCATTATGAATCATGCATTACTCGTCATTAAAAGGTTTTAGAAGATTCAACATTCGATACCGAAATGAATTTGTAATGAGTCAAACGTGATAAAGTCTACTAATTGGCAGGATGAACTGACTTTCAAAAGAAAGCAGTAACAAGGCCGGGCTCCTCATGAATTTGAACCTGAAAAACTTCAAACCGTGCTAAGCCGGAGCATGTAGCACGGTTTAAAGTCTGACCATCTGAGCCCGAAGGATCAAGCGATCTGGTCTATTGAGAAACAATCATTCTTCGGGTACCAATGGTCTTCCCGTCGGCCATCATCACGTAGATATATACACCGGGCTGGTACTCATTGGCTTGCAGCTGAATGGCATTTTCATTTTTGTCTAACGGATAGTTACCAATCAACTTACCATCCATGTTATAGATCTGGATATTGGCTTGTCTCACCGAGTTGCTCAGCGTGTAAGTGATTGCTGTTGCCGTACCGAAAGGGTTGGGCTGGTTCTGGCCCAGAGAAGTTTCAGTAGACCCTACCTGGTCATTACCGGTGTCTTGACCTTCTACGGAAATCGTACTCAGTACCTGATCCAGTTTCTTACGCAGTTCTTCATTGACTACCCGCTGCTCTTCATTGATGGCTTTTTGTTCAGCCAGCTCCGCCTCATAGGCCACAAAGCGCTCCTGGTAATCGACCAGTTTTGTTTCCTGCTCCTGCATCGCCTTGGTCAGAATAGGAATAAGACCAATGTAATTGATGGACTTAAACTCCAGCATCTTCCCTTCTACAATTTTAGGATTTCCTGTCTCATCAACACCGTCGTATACAGGCTGAGCCACGTCTTTCACCAAATCAGGGAACACTTCTTCCACTTCCTGCGCCAGGAATCCATATTGCAATCCTTCTGAAAAACGTAGAGATTCGGTGTTTTTATAGGAATAAGAAGATGGTTTCAACGACATCAGCTTGGAAGAGACAGTGCTGTTTGAGAGAGGCTTGATGTTCTTTTTGAATTTCTTGTCTGAAGCAACAGTTAAACTCCCTGAAATATACACGTCACCCTGAAAATACCCTGCCCACACATTGGAAGCACCGGTGGGCGCCGTAGCCTGCGCGTAAACACCGTAGGTTCCCATCCCTGTGGTGCTACTGGTATTGGCCCTGAGGTAAGCACCGTAAATGAAAGCAGAACTGGCCGTGGTGGCATTTCCTGTGATGCCATAACCAAAGAAAGAACTTGTGATATTTATCACATTGCTACTGCCGTAAAAACCATAATTAGAACCTGTTACCCTGTTATTGATTCCGTAGGTTACGGAACCTCCCAGGCTCTGAGTAGTATTCAGATCCAATGTACCAATAGGGTTGGTTGTACCAATACCTACGCCTCCGTTACCAGCTGGCGTAATGGTCATGATCTCCTTCAAAGCGGAAGGATTGTTCAGGTTCTCAATAAAATTAAATTTCAGCCTCGTATTGGTGTTGGAGCCCCACTCTATCACCAGATCTCTCGCCATTGAGCCGCTGGGCTGCTCTTTTAAAGCGAAGATTCCAGCCTGCCCCAGCCACTGAGACCTTAGTCCATAAGCCGGCACTTTTGTAGAAGAACTGGTAGAAATCGTTGGTTGACCAATGCCAATCCATTGACTGGATAAACCAAAACTTCCAAATGTACCGACTTCGCGATGCCCCAGTAACCTACCCGTGGTATTCGTATTAAAAAAGCTGGATGTATTTCCGTTGGGCGTACCCACACTCTGCGCGTTGAGCTCCCCAAAACCAAATAATAGACTTGATATAACGCATAATGCGCAAAATAATTTGTAAATCTTGTTCATGAATAGTTAGTTTATTTCGTAATAGTAGTTCAAATGTGAACCCTTAGGGTGCGTCAATTGTTTAGCCGGACAGAAGAATATAACGACCGAATAAACTCAACCTTTACAAGAAACATCAAAAATACTCCGTTCATCAACAGGAAAGTGTCATTGAAAAAAATATACCAAAAGGTTTCACCGACACATCCTTTCATTATTTCACCCGGGAAAAAGACCTATTTCCGCTGATTGGTTATTTTTGAACAGGAAGAGGAATACATGCTTGTTCGGGGCCATACAAACATTGACCGACAAGTAGGTGTTCTTAGTAAATACACATTAACACTTTTATTCTACAACATTATGTCGCAAGACCCAATTGCACACATTTCAGAGTTACTACTGACCAAGTCGGGGGTAAAACAGGTTGCTTATCGTAATATTTGTCAGGTCTTCAAGAGCCTCAAAAAGGAGGCCATCAAATTGATAGAGACCATCAATGCACAGACGGATAGCAAAGACGAAGACATCATTCTGTCTGTCAATGAAATCAGTGACCAGGAATTTCATGTAAAAGTGGCTGGAGACTTGCTGGTGTTTTTCCTGCACACCAATATCATCACACTTTCTGAGGATTATGCCTATAACAAAAGTCCTTACGTACAGGAAAACCTTGCAAGAAAATACCTGGGACAAATCAATGTCTACAATTTCATGGCAGACTCACTCAAGTACAACCGCCTCAACGATCCCGGCTATCTGCTGGCAAGGCTGATGGTGAATTTTGAGCAGCGATTCATTGTAGAAGGCGACAGACAGATCAACTTCATGTTTGAGAGCGTCTCCAACAAGCCGATAGAAAAAACCGATATCAGTATTTTGATTCAGTTACTCATCACACAGGCCATCAACAACGACCTGGTAGTACCTCCATTCCAAAAAATCAGAAGCATCTCCTTACAGCAGAAACTGATCCAATCAGAATTGCTGGGAGCAGGAGACAAAAAAATAGGCTTTCAAATGAGCGCTCAGCAAAATGTGGAATAAGTCCGGCAATAGCTGACCGCAAAAGACATGTATTTTTCACAATCATAAAGTAGCCCCGCCTGTTATCAGGTGATCAAGAAAGATTTCTGATTGATGCAAAACCGAGTTCCTGACCGAATGACAATTCTCATCATTCATAATTATGAATTAATAATGAGTTTCAATTCGTATATTGAACGAGATCTCATCACTGTAATCTGATCTAAACAAATTTAACCGTGATGAAGTCTATTTCGGGGCTATTTTATTGGATGCTGAATGAACTATGAGAGCCTGCCTTACCGGTAGGTTAGGTATCTCTAAGGGATCAAATGGCTTCACATAATTCCGGAACGCGTCTTCTGAACGCCTCCGCAATCCGTGGCAGCAGTTCCTCATGGGCTTCATTGATAATTTTCCTGCCGTCTATTTCCCGTACAGGTGTCATTTCCCCCATGGTACCAGAAGTAAAAACCTCATCTGCCGCATAAAACTCCGTCAGGCTCAGGTTCTTTTCTGTCACCTTCATACCCAGCGAAGAAGCGATCTCCATCACAAGCCCCCGGGTGATCCCATGCAGACAGGCATTGGCAAATGGCGTAAACAATTCACCACCTTTGGCCATGAACAGGTTGACATCATTGAGTTCAGCAACAAATCCACGGTCATCCAGCATCACAGCCGCATCTACGCCGGCAATATTGGCCTGTATTTTGGCCAGGATATTATTGAGTAAGTTGGCATGGTGGATTTTAGAATCCAGAAACTCCGGTGAATTCCTCCTGATGTGAGAAGTGATCACACGAATACCTGCTTTATTGTCATAAACCAGCGGCTTCCATTCAGCCAATACAATCAAAGTACAGCCTTTTTGGTTAAGTCGTGGATCCATTCCGGAAGTCACCTTCTCGCCCCGCGTCAAGGTGAGGCGTATGTGAGTCTCATCTGTCATTCCATTGGCCTTCAGAGTCTCCTTGATCGCTGTTTTAATCGCTGCAGGATCGGGAATGTTTTCAAACGCCAGTGTCCGCGCAGAGTGAATCAGACGATCCAGGTGTCTGTCGAGACAGAAAAGCCCTCCATTATAAACCCGTAAGCCTTCCCAGACAGCATCCCCTCCCTGCACAGCACTATCAAAAACGGAAACCTTCGCTTCGTCACGGTGCAGCAGCTCGCCACCCACGTGCACCATGATGTCTTTATTTTTTGGATTGTATTGTTGTAGCATATTTGATTGAATTAACTGATAGAAAATCATAGTGCACCTTCGCCTCCTCGTAAAGCGCCTTGAGATGTTCGGGCAGTTCCTCCCGCGATGTCTTCGGCGGCCCAAACCCTGTAGACTGATGTACTTTGTGATACCAATACTTGGCCCAGATGCCATCTTCCGGCCGGGCACCTGCCTGCCAGCTCAACATACCGGTTTCCATCTCAATGCCTAATCTGCGACAGACTTCCCCCAACACTACGGGTGGTGACTTGAGCACTTCATTGGAATCAATGACAATGGAGGCATTGCCAAGTTGCTCAAAAAGCTCTTGAGACCTTTTCAGGCCTATGTCATTCATCACCGGATAAGGAATCACCTTGGCAAAAGAAATGATCAACTCCCATGGGTCTCTGATGAGGAAAATATTTTTCCAGTCATCCATAAAAGACAAGTCATCGCAAATGAGGTGATGCGCCATATTTTTCACAAAAACTACCTCATGTTGCATCGCATGTTGCGCAACCTCAGCGACAATGTCAGTAATCTCTACGGGCATTGACTGCACAATCTCTTTCCTTCCGGGGTGATCGGCGCCGCTGCGATGCAGGTAATAGGCGTAAAAAGGTTCATCCAGCACCCGGGTATCACTGCGCTGAGCAAACGAATACATCAGGGCAGTAGAAATATTTCGCGGACCGGATATTAAATTAACAATCACTCTCCTACCAGATGCTTATAATCCAACTCACTGGCCTTGAGGACCTCCATGGCTTTTTCCCTGCCGTATATCTCCGCAATTTCCACCTTTACACTTTCCTCTCCGGGAATCTGCTTGTACGTTAAAAAATAATGTTTCAACCGGTCAATCAACGTGGCGGGACAGTCCTCAATGCTTTCAAAACCGGAAAACACCTCATCCCCTTTCAGAATTGCAATGATCTTATCATCAGCCTCACCTTTGTCAATCATTCTCAAACCGCCAATAGGGATGGCGGGAACAATCAGGTAGCCCTGTGCAATGTTTCTTTCTGTCAGCACACAAATATCGATGGGGTCCTTGTCACCGGTCACCTCTTTGTAGCCGGTCGCTTCCTGGCAAAGACGTGCTACCTCGGTGTCACAGTAAGTCTGCGGAACAAAGCCATAGAGCGCAGGCACAATATTGGAAAACTTCTGAGGCCGGTCCACCATCAAAAAGCCCGACTTCTTATCAATCTCATACTTGACAGAATCCACTGGAGTCATTTCAATAAAGGCATGCAAATACTTGTCCGGCTCCTGCCAGCAGTCTACACCATGCCATGGGTGTGGCAGATACTGCGGGTAATCTTGCTTACTCATATGATCTCTTGATTAGTAGTGATTGAAAAAAATGTAACATTTTTATCTCCAGAAGGCAACCTGTAGCAGATTTACTGGTCTTTCAGGTAAAGGTATTAAGTAAATAACAACAATATGAAGGCGATAAACTATTTAGTTTTAATATTCCTGCTGCCAACTGCACTGTTTGGGCAAGACCCTATCCGAATTGGGGATTTTGACAAAATCATTGTCAGCCCTCACATCAATCTGGTGCTTACCTATGGCAAAGACCCTTCTGTAAAGATTTCATCTGCCAATGTAGACGAAGACAAGATCGTGGTCACGACCGAAAATGATGTGCTAAGCATCTACCTTGAGGGCGCGCGATATCATAATAAATATGAGAAACAGGAGCGATACGATGGGAACTACAGGGGTAAATGGAAGGAGGACATTTACAAAGACGCAGAAGTCACCGCTTATGTAACATTTGACTATCTTAAGAGCATTCAGGTACGTGGCGACCAAAGAGTGACCTGCGAAGATAGAATTGACCAGCACTCATTGAAAATGATACTATACGGCGAAATAGATATGGAAATGTCCAACATCAACGTAGACGAGCTCAAAATCACCACCTATGGTGAAAATGAAGTCACTGTTGCGGCAGGCAGGGTAGACAGACAGGTCATCAAATGCTATGGAGAAAACAGAATCAACCTGGAAGACGTGGAAACGGACGACATCAAATCTACCCTTTATGGGGAGAACAGACTCAACTTAAGAGCCGATGGTGAAATAAAAGTCACCGCTTTTGGAGAATCTGACGTTCGTTTTAGAGGAAATGCCTATATTAACAAGGGAATTGTAATCGGAGATACCGATATCAGAAGACTTTCGAAGTAACAACAGGTGTGGTGAAATGGTGTCACGCTCAACCAGCTAGGGAGAGAGTGGCACCTACTTTTTTTTTAGGCCCTTAATAGAAGTTCGAAAACCATCTTGATCATAGCTTGCCTACTTTGCTGATGTGTGATGTGTAATTATTAATGAGTAATGGCGAAATACCGGAATTATCTGAAAACTGTTGCCTACTCTTTTAAAACCTTCTATCGCAAAAAATCCCGAACAAATACCGCAGCATCCTGGCTATCGAGAATCATCAACGGACCCTTGTAGATGCCGGCTTCCCCTCCAAGGTCAGTAATCCTGACAGCCAGCGTATTTTTACCAGACTCGTTGATCAGGCCTTCCGGAATGGGATAAATACGAAGTTGGCGGTAAGACTCGCTGTGACCCCAGCGTTCTCCATCATTGGTGCGGCCAATGAATTGGCCATTGAGGTATACCTCATCAAAATCATCAATAACACCCAGGATAAGCGTCAGCCCCTTGCCATTTAACCACGAGGGCATCATAAATTCCTTTCTGTACCAGCCAAAAGACTCAAAATTCTTCTTGCCGATATTGCGCCAGTAACCCGGTGCCATTAAAAAAGGCCATTCCTCATCATCGTAGCCCGGGTTTTTCCATGCAGCTTCATCACCTTCCCTGAATTTCCACAGTCCTTCCAGCGTCAAAGCCGGAAACCCGATATCAGATGCGGTATAGATACCAATCTCACCGGAGATAATACCACCACCGAGCACCGTGTCATATACCCTGATGGCTATCACATTCTCACCATCTCTGATCAGCTCATTGGGGATATGGTATGCGCGTTTTGCATTGTAGGCAGTATTGAAGTTGGGCGGAAAAGTTCCTGAGTAACCAATGAGTACTCCGTTGAAAAACACCTGATCAGAATCATCAATGTAACCGAGGTTGAGCTGTAAGTTGTAGTAATCTTTCAATTGATCTCCATTGACTACCCGCCTGTACCAGGCATAACCGTCATAACCGTTAAATCCTTCATTTTCCCACGCAGAGGGCGCATAAATGTTGTCCCAGAGGCTATCATCAAAATCGGCCGATGCCCACTCCATGTCATCTCCCAGGCTAAACTTCCAGTTGCCATGCAATGGCTTGATCAACTCCTGCGCCTGGAGCTCCCCAACAAAGCAAAATGTGATCAATAGGATTAGAATACGTACTTTCATCAATCTCATAAATTTAGTCATTTTATGGTTATGGTGTGTGGGATATAAGCCCTGTGGTACTTTTTCAATACTACATCGCCTACATTTTTAAAGAAGTCCGGCAGGGTCAATGCCAGTAAACAACAGGCCAAAAAAAGCCCGCTCCAATGGAGCGGGAATTTCTAAATGTAGTAGTAATAATTGAAGAAATTATTTTAGTTCAAATTCTTTGGTCAATAGCGGCGTCACTACTTTCATCATCGTCGCATCAGTGTTGTAGTCAGCCACTTTGTAGGTCTTCATAAAACCATTCTCAGCGACAAAAATATCTTCGAAAACCAGGTCTCTTTTATCGTTGTAAAGCAGCACCTTGATTGCTGACTTACGCTTGACACCATATAATAATCTAAATTTGTTATGGCTTGGCTTGACCATGGTCAAAATAGTTTCCGGCTTAAAAAATCCTATCTCTTTGGCCAGATTCCCTTCACTGTCGTTGATCTCGAAGGTATAAAAACCTTCTACTTTGCCGCTGAAGTCATAGTCTTTCAGAAATCCATCTTCACTGCTTACCTCTTCTGAGTGGATCAGTGCACCTGCTTCGTTTTTGATGGCAACCTTTACCAGGCCCTCTTCAGTATTTTTATACTGTAGCTGTATGACATCATTTTTCATGGTCAGCTGCAGTCTTTCTGTATCTACTGCCGTTCCAGCAAATGAAGCTGAGACGAATGCTACCATTAGGAATAAGATTGCGAGTGTTGTGTTTGTCTTTTTCATTTGAGTATTTATTTAAGGTCCAACACTACAATCTTACGGCGATCTACAACGGGGTTTGTCACCATCTGGTAAAGGAATGTCACCAAATGTCACCAACTCGTTTTATTTGGTCAAAACTGTCACAAAGACATCACAACACGCTGAATAATAACGACTTTTCGTCATCCAAACACCAAACTTAAAATTTTTTACCACAATCCCAAGAAGATACATCTTAAGAAATTATTACCATATGCGAATATCATTAAATCCCGGAGTACTGGTTTTCAGAGATATACGTAGAACTTCCAGCAGAATTGTTCGCAGCTTTGAGTTATACAAAATAAGGACATCATGAAACGTAGATTTTTTCTCAAGCCAATTTTCATCGTAGCAATTTTCTTCATACTCTTTTCCTGTAGTGAAGAAGAGCAAATATCACCTCAGCAAGCTATTTCCTCACCCCAGACATTTTCAAAATTCCCCACACAACGAGACACCACCTATTTGGACAGCGATTTACAAAACTTACTGGATGAAGAACTTAACATACTTAAAAACCCTGGCCTGCATCGGCTGGTAGACATCTCGGGTATGGAAGTTGTTAAAAACAATCCTAAACCTGTATATGCTCACTACATGCCATGGTTTCAGAGTAAAGAATTTGATGGTTACTGGGGACAACACTGGACCATGGCCAACAAAAACCCAGACATCATTGACGAAACCGGGAGAAGACAAATAGCATCTTACTACTACCCGCTGATAGGTCCATACTCTTCCTCAGACCCAGACCTCCATGAATATCACTTTCTGATGATGAAAATCGCGGGGATTGATGGCGTCATCTTTGACTGGTATGGTAGCCGTAACCAATATGATTATGGCCTGATCAAGAACGGTACAGAAACTTTCATTGACAAGCTGGAAGACCTGGGGATGGATTTTTCCATCATGTATGAAGACCGTGTAGCAACCTTTGCTCAGAACGAGGGGCTTGCACAAACACAGGTAGAAGCCGCCAGCGAAGATTTTGCTTACATTAGAGATCAGTACTTTACCAGTCCAAGATATACCCGTATCAACGATGTCCCGCTGCTCTACGTATTCGGTCCGGAGTACATCACCGACCCCGCGGAATGGGATCAGATCTTCAGTGTTTTTCCCGAAGATGAGCAGCCCGACTTCCTCACGCTATGGGCCTCTGGCAATAAAGTGGGAGATAACTTTGCCGGAGAGTTCCTTTGGGTGGCACCAGATCATATGTTGGCGCATGAATATTACTACCAAACTTATTCTCAAAACAATGCCATCACTGTAGGGGGAGTTTATCCCGGTTTTGAAAGGTTTTATTATGAAGGAGGCTGGAGCAATAATGCCAACGATTGGATCATTGACCCTCAAGACGGTCAGTTGTTTGTTGAAACGCTCAACTATTCTCATCATGAGGAAGCCGATTTCCTTCAGCTGATCACCTGGAATGACTTTGGAGAAGGCACCATGATCGAGCCCACTGAAGAATACGGATTTATGTACCTCCAGTTAATCCAGCAGTACACGCAGGTGGAATTTGACCCCGAAGACCTCTACATCCCTTTGGAGTTTTACCAGACCAGAAAAAAATATAAGGACCACGCCACAGTACAATCACTGCTTGACAGGACCTACGAATACATCAAAAGAAAGCGCTTTCGTAGAGTAAAGGCCATTCTCACAGCCATCAATCAATACTTCTGATCATAAGATCAACTTATATCCTGCACCATGAACAGTCAATATATATTTGGGGGCATTGGGATTTGCCTCTATCTTCTGCCGGATCTTTAAAATGAAATTATCGACAGTTCGGGTAGTCGGCTGGTTCTCATAATTCCAGACCTCTTTGAGCAGTTGATCCCGGCTGACCACTTCATTTCGATGCTCCCAAAGGTGTTGGATGATTTCATATTCCTTATGGCTCATCTTCACCATCTTGCCATCACGAAAAGCTTCATAATGATCAAAATCAATGGTAAGGAGACCGAGCGTCAGTTTACCCGGAGAGGCAGAGACATTGGATTGACCGGTTCTTCGCAGCACGGCTTTGACACGGGCAAGGAGTTCCCGGAGCGAAAAAGGTTTGATGATGTAATCGTCAGCACCCAACTCCAGGCCCAATACCTTGTCAATCTCCTCCCCTTTGGCAGTCAGGAAGATAATAGGGGTATCAACACCCTGCTTTCTTAGCTGTTTACAAACATCAAAACCCGATAACTCCGGCATCATCACGTCCAGTAAAATGAGGTCATAAGCCGTTGCAGTCGCCTTGGCAAGCGCCTCGCTACCGTTGATTGCAAGCGTTACATCATAGGACTCAAACTCGAGGTTGTCCTTCAGTCCCAGGCGCATGTGCGGTTCATCTTCTGCTACTAATATCTTTGTCATAGCCATTTCTTTTTCCATTTCCAGAGCGGTGGCTGGACATTAACTCTCAACCATTCATCTCAGGTTTCCACAGGGGAGATCACTGCCGGGACATCCACTATCGGAAACAGCAATTGAAACTCGCTGCCTTCATCAGGCGTGCTAAACAGGGCAATTCTGCCTGCATGTGCGTCCATGATACTCTTCGTAATCGACAGCCCCAGGCCAGCCCCTCGCACGTAGTAGATATCTCCCTGCGTTACACGAAAAAACTTGTCAAAAATCATCTTTTGGTCCTTGTCCGAGATCCCGATTCCATAATCCTTGACCGAAACGTAAACTTCATCGTCCTCTATTCCAGTACTGATGTCGAGTCGTTTTTGTTCGCCGCTGTACTTCATGGCATTGTCTATGAGGTTGATCAACGCCTCGGTGACCGCCTCACTATCAATGCTGGCAGCCGTACTCCCCGCGCCATAACTGACCGTATATTCAAAACCATTATTGCCCAGGTGATAACTGTAGATGTCCAATGTATCTTTGACTACCTCATCAACCCTGGCCGTTTCAAAACGATAAATGCGTTTCTTCGTCTCTAACTGCGAAAAATTCAAAATTTTATTGACGATGTTTTTCAATCGCGAAGTTTCTTTGGTGATGATCTCGTAATATTCCTGCTTCTTTTCCTCCTCACGCACACGCCCCAGTAAGAGCGTCTCAGCAAACATATTGATCAATGCCAACGGGGTGCGGATTTCATGCGAGACACTGGAGACGAAGTCCGATTTCAGTTGTGTCAGTTGCATCTCCCGGCGTAGATTCCTCACAATGACCACAAAACCCAGCACCAAAATCGCGGTGAGTATCATGATCCAGATCAGGTTAAGCCGAAACCGGTTCTGAGAAATCTCAGCAGCGGACTTCCCCTGTAAGGTCACATTGACATCATAGTCAGGCAGTAGCCACAAGGGCAAAGATTGTAACCCTTCATTGTCGGTAGAGTCTGTCGCATAAACCAGTTCCCCTGAGGCATGCTCGGCGGCGGCAATCACGTAACTTTCCTCAGCCAGTTCCTGCATCTTGGGCGCTATGAATTGCTCTATGAAAGTAACAGGCTCGATGAACAGCAAACAGACCGACTGCTGATCTTCCAGATCTTTGATGATAAAAGCCAATAGGTTATAGTTGCCTGAAGCCGCATGAAAAGTAGCCAGTGGCTCCAGTTTGCTATAGCCTAGGTCTTTGTAGGACCGCAGCCGCTGAAGTTCATTGTGGTACATATCCAATACCTCTGCAATCTCATCACGCGATATCAGATCTGTTCCTGAGAGACACAGTGCTGAATCCAGACCATCCCGCACAATGGCAACTTCCCGAAGCCCCGGATATTTGGGCAAAATATCGTCATAGGTCAATGCAGGAATATCGGCAATGTTTTCCAGGCGGAGCAACAAACTCTTCATCACATCATCAGAATGCTGATTGATGGAAAAAATTACGGTCTGTAGCTGACGTTGCTGCACACCTTTGAGCAACTCTTCATGCTCCTGCAAGTTTTTCAGCTGGATAAAAGTGAAAACACCAATGGGTAGAATAATCGCGACAAAAAGTATCGCTAAAGTGATATTTTTAGAATTGAATTTCAAGCCTCTCAGAAAGGTCACTCATTGATCAGCTACAAGTTATCCCTTTGATGGTTAAAATACCAAACCACGGGCTCAGCGGTGACAAAGTTTTACAAAAGCAGCCTGATTACCCCACCTTATCTCCCGATTTGATGCGGCATTTTTTGAATTTTCCTTTGAGAATGGGTTTCCACAGCGGGGACCTGAGAAAGAACAGGCGGGTCTTCACTTTGAAGTTATTCCAGAAAAGTGGCCAGCCTCTGATACTGCCAGGCGCACCAGGAGATTGCACCACATACTCAAAGCCCATCTTGCGTGTCGCCTCCAGGGCACAGGGGTTGCCATACAATACATTTTTAGTGCTGTTGACAATCAATTGACGGTAACGTTTGCGCTTTGGCTGATTGGCACGCCGATTATCCTCCGACCTTGGATCAACATTGTCGGTAGGCAGATAATCTTTGAGTCGATCGGGCTTTTTTTGGCTATAAGCCGAAAAGCTCATCACCGCCAAAATGAAAAACAAACAAAATTTATACATAACACACTGAGAATAAAATCAGTTACCCCTTAGCCTGATTAATTCAATAATCTTTGTTGCGAAAGTTCAAAGTACAAGAAGATCAAAGGCTTAGGGTTATTTTGGAACGGAAACATAATGAATTATGGTGAGTACCAAAATGTTCTTAAGCATTTGAGATTGAACAGGGCCGCCTGAGCGGTAATCTGAGCTTGTAGTAGAATATTTATGAATTAATCAGGTTAAAGTAAAATTAAAACTTATCCCGTAAAAACAACCAGCGATTCAAAATTATCTTAACGCTATTAAAACTCAAGCAACTATATTTGCACCTGATTTCAAGCGGATGGATTTAATCACATAACGATCTACTAATCGCTATTGTATAAATGCCCAGACATTAAGGCCCTATGAAGACGATTATCAGCTTTCTGATAAGAAATATTCCCCGAAAATACCTGCAGTTGTTCAGTCACTGGGTGCTGAAGGTGGTCAGCATCTTTTACATAGGGAGCGAAGTGCAATGCCCTGTTTGTGGAAAGAAGTTTCGGAAGTTCCTGCCCTATGGCCGGAAAGCACGCTCCAATGCCCTTTGTCCCAATTGCCTCTCCCTGGAACGACACCGCCTGATGTATCTGTTTCTGAGGGATAAAACGGACTTCTTTTCTGCGCCGCTCAAGGTATTGCATGTCGCGCCGGAAATCTGTTTCATCGATCGCTTTGAGTCGCAGGAAAACCTGGATTACATCACTGCTGACATTGAATCGCCACTGGCCAAAGTAAAAATGGACATCCATGAGATCCCATTTGAAGCACAAACTTTTGACGTGGCTTTTTGCAACCACGTGATGGAGCATGTAGCCGATGACCACCAGGCCATGAAAGAACTGTACCGGGTACTGAAACCAGGCGGATGGGCTATTATACAGATACCGCTGTTTCACCCACTTCCTGAAACAACCTATGAGGATCCATCCATCACCTCACCAAAAGAACGTGAAAAAGCATTTGGCCAAAGTGACCATGTGCGGTTGTACGGACTAGACTACCCTGACAGACTAAGAGCTGCAGGCTTTGATGTAACACCTGATAAATTTCAGGACAGCCTGCCTCCTGCAGAGTTCAAAAAGTATGCTTTACCAGATGACGAACCCATTTTCTACTGTCGCAAACCTATCACTTCGCCAGCTCTTTAAGCCTGGCAAACCCTTCTTTTAAAAAGCCAATCCCATACGCTGATAACTGCGTGAAGGAGGTTGCTACACTGAGCACCCCAATGGAAATACTCTTATTTCGAATGGTTGCGTCTACAAAGATGAGGGTGAAATAGAGCAAAATCAGGGCAGTAGTCCAAATAAAAACCTTAGGAAATACTCCCAGCAAGACAAAATTAAGAAAAAAGCCTATCAGGAAAAGCACAGGAAAAGTGTGAACCAGTTTGATTTCGTCCTTGAAAAATCGTTGCACGTTGATCCTGGCCCTGCCAAAGAAATGTAATTGCTTGAAAAACTGCGCAAGGCTGGTCCTGCGCTTGTGAAAGACGATCGCATCGGGGACCAATCCTACCTTGAAACCCCTGGATATGATACGAATACTGAACTCTATGTCTTCCCCCATGCGGGTAATGATGTAGCCGCCGGTGGATTGAAATACTTCCCTGGAAATCCCCATATTGAAGCTTCTGGGATGAAAAGTTCCAAGGCTCTTCTTCCGGCCTCTGATCCCGCCGGTGGTAAACAAACTGGTCATGCTGTAGCTGATGGCCTTCTGCATGTTGGTGAAAGAAGGATGGTCTTTATCAGGGCCTCCATAGGCATCCAGCTGATGTTTGTTCAGAAACTCTTCTACTACTTCAAAATAGTTAGCAGGAATGAGGCAGTCGCTGTCAAAAACAACGAAATAATCTCCTTTGGCTCTTTCAAAGCCATAATTTCTGGCGAATCCCTGCCCACCATTTTCTTTGAAAAAATACTGAATATCCAGCTGATCAGCATACCGGTCCACCACAGCTTTGCAATCATTGGCAGAGCCGTCCTCAATGATGAGCACTTCAAATGTCTTGAGTGTTTGACGGGTGAGGCTGTCCAGTAACTCGTCTACTTCATCGGGTCGGTTGTACACCGGGATGATCACAGAATAACGCCTCACTGCTCAAACCCGGTTTTAGAAGAAACCTGATAATCTGCACTGCCTTTTTTGGACTGTGTCATGAGCTCTGCCAGGAAGCCAGCCAGGAACAACTGCGTACCTATGATGACAGCGACCAGTGCAAGGAAAAATAATGGCTGGTCTGTAATAGACCTTACCGAATCGTAGTTATTGAGAATTTTGTAGTAATAGAGCTTCTCGCCAATGAGCCAGAAAGTGATCCCGGAACCCAGTAGAAAAAACAAGGTCCCCAAGGTCCCGAAAAAGTGCATCGGGCTTTTCTTGAAACGGGTCACAAAAGTAACTGACAACAAATCCAGAAATCCTGTAATGAATCTTTGCCAGCCATATTTAGTAACGCCAAATTCCCTGGCGCGATGCTCTACTACTTTTTCACCTATTTTCTTAAAGCCATTCCACTTGGCAATCAACGGAATGTAACGGTGCATCTCACCGTAGACATTGATGTTTTTCACCACCTTCTTTTTGTAGGCTTTGAGGCCACAATTGAAATCATGCAGCTCAATTCCTGAAACCTTGCTGGTAATGAAGTTGAAAAACTTGGAAGGAATGGTCTTGTTGAGTGGGTCATGGCGTTTCTTTTTCCACCCTGACACCAGGTCAAAATCCTGATCGATAATCATGCTGCGCAATTCAGGGATTTCATCGGGACTATCTTGCAGGTCTGCGTCCATGGTCACGACCACATCTCCGGAGACATGCTCAAATCCCGTCTGAAGTGCAGCAGACTTCCCGTAATTTCTGGTAAACTGTATGCCTTTGAAGGCGCTGTTGGCAGCCGAAAGCTCGTTAATCACTTTCCACGAGGTGTCTGTACTACCGTCATCTATTAAAATGACCTCATAACTCAGGCCATTTGCCTGCATTACACGTTTGATCCAATCAGCTAATTTGGGAAGAGACTCTTCCTCATTGTATACGGGAACTACTATCGATATATCCAAAATTTAATAAACTTCTGCTCCGGGTTTTTCCTTTTTTGCAATTAACGCTACCAAGGCACTTACAATTGCAAATAACACAAGCAAAAATATATATGTCTTCATAAAACTCATCGCCGATACCTGATTATATGCATAATCTCTCAATACATCATACCTTCCATTGATGGTAGACATCGATTCTCCACGCTTTTCCAGCACGTCTACTACTTGCTCAAGGATGATATCACCCAAAAAAGATTGTAATCCCGGGTCGATTACCTCAAACAATAAAATCGTAAACAAAACGCCCAGAAGTGCTCCCAGCGCAAGCGATATAAAATGAAAACTGTAAGAACCCCCATAGGAGAGGTGTCCTCCATTGGAATTCCTGAACTGAATCGCCATGACAACTGCCCCGATGATCAGCCCTAATACAATAAGTCCTGAAAATTTGGTGTCTATCAGCAGTGTCGCGTCTACTGTATAACCAATAAAAAGGATGAGGATAAATAGTAAACCCAGAATAAACCCAGGTTTCAGCGCCCCTGCCGGAGCGGAAATACTAGAATTTTCCATGATAAAAAAATTTGAATTTGTCTTTAGTCACTACTAAATAACCATATTCTACCGAAACCATCAAGTTTGCAACCGTTTATTTGCCTCAATGTCCGTTTGTACCACGAAAGAATCCATAAAAATACCCTCAGCTATCAGGTAACTAAGGGTATCAATATATGATGTATGTCTTCGACGTATAGTCGCTTAATAATCTTCGATTGGCTCGTTTTTCTTCACGATGAGACCGGTGATCAATGAAAGCACTGCATAACCGATCATGACTAGTAAGTAATTCTTAATAAAGCCTGCTGGTGTAAAACCTGCTCTAAGATCATTTTCCATTGTTTCAATTTGCTCATCTACCTGTGCTTGAGGCAACCCGAGTTTCTCGTACACCTCGGTAGTTTTGCGAATAGTTTCATTGACAACGAATTCAGCTAATTCTGTATCAATCACTGTGTAGAGCAAAATATTAAATAAAGCACTCAACAAACCAGCAACTGCGAAAGTCAGGAAGCAAAAGAGAAAAGCCTGTCCAAATGACATATATCCACCATTACTGTTTCTAAAACTGATACCCAGTACAACAACGGCCACCAAGGTTATCAAACCAATTCCCAGGTTAAACCACCAATTTGCAAAAAGTGTCGAGTCTACTACATAGGCGATAAATGTAAGGATCACACTTACTACACCTACGATTACTCCTAACTTCAAGGCTCCTTTTACTACGGGTACTTCTACTTCTTCTTCCATAATTACTACGTTTTCTAATTTTGTTTTCTTAAGACTATCGCGACCAATGGAACAGTCAAAAATCCTACGACCAGCTTGGTCCAGAACTTGCCAAGCACCAGATTACTTACCGTCGCTTTCTGATAATCGGCCTTCTGTTTGGCAAACTCCTCATCGGTGAGGTGCGTCCAGTTATCCCGCTGTTTTTCAAAGAAAGCCATTCCGTCTGCAATGTACTCCTGGAAGGCTGTTTCATTGATCGTATAGTAAGTAGCTAAAAACACAGTAAATATTACAACCCCTATCAAAATAATTATGATTCCGATGGAAATACCCTGCCAGAAATGCAGGATTCCACCATTTCTATACTCTTTAAATTCTTTGGCAGCAAAGAAAACAAAGCCAAAAAACATGACCAGATCAATGAAAAACGCATTGAAATTGATCAATGGCTTCGCATCGATTAGGTCCAGGATGATGTGAGTAGCAATCAACATCACCCCACAGATCAATGCATATTTAAGCGCTGTTTTTCTTAATGAACTCATGAATTCAAATACAGTTTTGTGCCGTTAATGGTACCATGTACTTTACCAGTCATCTCCTCACCAAAGAAAGGAGAATTGGCAGACCTGGATTGATTCCCATGCAGCAGGTACTGCCATTTTTGGTTGCTGTCAAACAATGTCAGCTCTGCAGGCTTACCTACTTCAATACTCACCTGCGAAAGCCCAAGTACCTCCCGGGGATTAACCGTGATACACTTCATCAATGTCTCCATAGGGATTTCTGATGACAGTCTATGCAAGAGTGGATAAAAGGCCTGTATCCCAATCATCCCGAAATCTGCCAGGTCAAACTCCATTTTCTTACTTTCCTCATCCTGAGGCTGATGGTGTGTAGTAATGACATCAATCACCCCAGACTTCACTCCTTCTATAAGTGCTTTCCGGTCGGCTGCAGACCTCAAAGGTGGATTTACCTTGGTGTTGGTATCATAAAGTCCTACCGCTTCATCTGTCAACAATAGTTGATGCAGGGCGACGTCACAGGTTACTGACAGTCCTTTCTCTTTGGCTTGCTGTATCATGGCGACTGACTCAGCTGTAGAAAGTGCTGTAAAATGCAGGCGTCCTCCCGTGTACTCCAGGATGCTCAGGTCCCGCTGGATCATCAGCGATTCTGCCAAAGAAGGCATTCCTTTCAAGCCCAGAATAGTACTTTCGAGTCCTTCATGCATGGACCCAAAGAGGTTCAACCTCCGGTCTTCCGGACGCTGTAGTAGTACGCCATTGAACTTTTGCAGGTAAAGGAGGGCTTTCAGGACAATATCGGCATTGTCGATGGCATGCAAACCATCTGTAAAGGCAATGGTGCCGGCATGGTGCATGTCAATCATCTCTGTGAGCTCTTCCCCCTTGCAATCTCTCGTCACCGCACCCAGTGGATACAAAGTGGCGGGAAGGTCGCTGTTACCGGATCTTAGAATATAAGCAACGTCCGTTTTATGCTGGATCACCGGAGAAGTGTTGGGCACTATACCCGCTCCCGTAAACCCTCCGGATGATAACAATCGCTGCCCATTGTCCAGGCCTTCTTTGTACTCATGCCCCGGATCGTTGAAGTGGACCGACAAATCAAACCATCCTGGTGAAACCAGTACGTCTTTTCCCGAAAAATTGATGATGCGGTCGTTTTCATTCTCTATCGACTCGGCAATCTCAACGATGATGCCGTTGTCAATGCGGATGTCAACATACTGGTGATGGAACGGAGAAGAAGGATCCAGTACAGTGACTGACTTAAGAATAAAACTCATTTAAAGAAATCTTAATATTAGCACTTCCACAAAGAAAAATAGTAATGCCAACAATAAAGTGTATTTCCAGAAATATTTGTTGCACAGGTCATTGATACCTCCACTTTGGGCAAGTTGTATGTCGTCGTTTTCCAGCAAAAAGACATTGCTGTTTTCATTTGCCACGTCCTGCAACTCATCTGCGGTGTACTGATCTATGACTGATTCGGCTTGGGCGCTGTTGATCGCGATGGTGCCAAAACAGGTCCCGCTCTCTTCGCAAATGGACCAGAAACCCGGTGCTATGTCCAGGTCGCTCATGTCAAATAACACTTCACCGTTCAGCTTTCTCTGGGGAGCAATGAGCTCAATTTCGCCATTTCTCAGGCGATAAACACGGTCTTGTTCCAGGGCATCGCCTTTCCAGGAAATCGCCTGCTCGTCTCGTCGATGGTATAGGGTAGGACGCTGGGAATCTAAACTGCTAAAGGCCAGTTTGTACATAATGGGCAGGAATAGTGAACTTTCTGCAAACCCGGAGTGCGTATTACTCAAATCACTGTTGACCAGGTACACAGCACCAGCGCCCGATCTGAAAGCAGACAAAAATGGCAAACCACTTCTGAACTTCAAAATAGCCTCGCCATGACGCCAATCATACAGGTAGGAAGAAGATACCTCACCTATTTGCGCCGATCTACCTTCAAAGACACCAGAGAAGAAGGGATTGTTGCGCTGTGGTGGAGCGAGTGCCTGGCTGCTTTCCGAATCAGCAGCGGCATAATTCACGTTCCCGTTGGTGATGCTACCCAAAAAAGTACTGTTATTCGCCTGCGTAGAAGGCAATATCAGCAGGCTACCGCCATCACGGAGAAATCCTTCTACTACTGATTTAAAATTATCTTCATAGTTATTGAGTCCATTGAGGATCAGAAAGTCAGCATTGTCCAGCAAGGTATAGTTAAGATTGGAGATACTGGCCTTAGAATAGTCAAACAGCTCAGAATCAAAAACATCTTCAATGTATTGATGCCCACTCGCATTGGCGATCTCCAGTACTTTGATCCGTCGGGTTTTCAACACTGAGAAGTAAAATACATTATCAAAAGTGACCGGAAAGTCTTCGAAAGTCAATTCGCAGTTATTAATCGAATCAGTCAAGCTGCTGACGTCGAACACCAGGTCGCTGTAACTACCCGCCTCAATGTCAACGGTATTGGAAGAAACCTGTGCCTTGTTCACATTGAAAAAGACTGGTAAATCTTTCACAGCCTCCTCACCGGTATTTTGCAAGCGTACATTGAGCTTATTTTCCACCGCGTCATTGAGCACCGGGCTATCGAGGTATACTGAATCCACAAAAACATTGCGACTGAGCTCATACCTTGCGGGAAACAAGTAATAGCTTTTGGTGGTATCGACCCCGATACCGTCCAGGTCAAACTGATTTCTTTGAAAGTCTGAAAACAAATAGTAGTTGACACCCACCTGATCACCGTAACTGTCCACAAAAGTGTTCAAGTCTCTCCTGTCGGCTGAGAGCGAAACCTCCGACAACTGGTCTTTTACCTGATCGGTAGATTGGCTGGTACGTGACAGTGCGTCATTGGTCGCAAAGTAAAACTTGTCCTCGATATTGAACTGCTCCAGGTACTTCAGTACCGTCTCTGAGGAGTTGTCAAAAGCAGACAAACCATCCCTGGAGATATTGGAATTGCTGTAGGAGTTGTCCAGGAAAATCACCTGCCGTGCAGACAAATCTATAGAAAGATCACCCTTGATAAAGGGCACTGCAAATGTCAGGATCAAAAAGCCCAGCGCCAGTAGTCTGCTGATGAGGGCCAGCCATTGCTTAATGGTCAGTTTGGCCTTGGTGGAAGACTTGATGCTACTGAGGAAATCAACATTGGAAAATAAAACCTTCTGATAGCGTCTGAGATTGAACAGGTGAATGAAGATAGGAATGAGCAATAGCGCCAGAAACCAGAGAACAGCAGGATACAAAAAACTCATATAACAAATCTAATCAGTACAATTCAAAAGACAAGGTTACAATATTATTACATGGAATCCATGAGATCGTCACACTTACTTCGGCCGTATACAACGCATGGTTCGTGTGACTGACAAATAGATAGTACGTAATAAAACGACTCATAGGAGATAAGTTATATGTCCGGTCAGAATTTCATTTGGTTTGTAGCACCTACCAGTACTTCCTCATCTTGACTATTGATCCGGTTGACCCGGGTACAGGATGCTTCTTTTGCCATTTGACAGATCTCTGATCATGTAAACAGCACTGGCCGGACATATGGATGCAAATTCTGCTGTGCTGGAAATTGACGCTGGTGCCTGAGAGCGATCTGTCACCTGAAAACCATGTTTGGCAAAATAATGGTTGGCGGTAGTGGTTAATAAGTGTAAACGGGCGATGCCTGCCACCTTAGCAGCTTCCAGGAATTGCGCTAACAACTTACTTCCAATGCCCTTATGCTGATGTGTTGGGGCGACTGCGAAAGAACGCAACAGGCCATCCCTTCCATATTGTTCCAAGCCAATACAGCCGATCAATTGACCGTCATCCTCAAGGGTAATGAAGTTGACTGTTGAAGTAACAAGGTCTTCATAAGGCAAGTCATGGTTTTTCAACAGCTCTCTGATTCTATCTAAATCTATCTCTTCATGCCACATCTTTACCTACGTTGTGAATAGCTGCCTTCAGAAAATACTGCCATTCAGGACCCAGCTGATTTTTATAATAATTACCAATAACAAAATGATCACTGCATAAGACGACCTCTTGATCTGCTTGTCGTAATGTTTGCTTCTTTGGGT
>ERZ1740068.208-NODE-208-length-35872-cov-7.825837_pt1 | contig 35872 bp, 30 predicted proteins | sample MGYA00581735_ERZ1740068 | MGnify/ENA primary metagenome ERZ1740068 (study PRJEB43018, sample SAMN04849740) | marine metagenome | isolation source: floating plastic debris | place: Pacific Ocean | collected 2008-08-30 | study: EMG produced TPA metagenomics assembly...
ATGCTCCGCTGCGGGAAAGTTACCAGGTTTTAAACCGCTGGAAATACAAAGGAGAGCGCCTCAGGGCTCAATTTGGTGTACAGGCCTATCAGGAAACCTTGCAAGCTGGCCAAACCAGTTTTGAAAAGTCACAAGATATAAATACGCTCAATGCCTACGGTGTGGGAAATACGGACCGGCAGCTTACCTTTTTCGCCAAAAGTGGACTGTTGTACCCCTCGTACGAGGGAAGGTCTTTGGCTTTGCAGGTACTGGGCTCCTGGTATGAGCATGATGGCTTCTATGGCTTGCGCAATTATGTTGGTGAGCAGTACCACGGCTCCGCGAAATTCATTTGGCAAGAATCCATCGGTGCTGACAATCGTCAGAAGCTTACTTCCGGCCTTTCGTATCACTACGATCAATACGAAGAGGCTTTTCAAGATTCAGGCTTCAGCCGTATGGAGTCCGTTCCCGGGGTTTATTCGGAATACACTTTTGATGATCACGCAAAGTCAGGTTTCACTGTGGTGGCCGGGTTAAGAGGAGACTTGCATAACCTCTATGGCTTTCAGGCCTCTCCCCGGCTACACCTCAAATACAAGCTTCGCGAGGGAACCGCCCTGCGTTTGAGTGGAGGGCGAGGTTTTCGCGCTCCCAACGCCATTATCGACAACCTCAACACCTTGGTGAGTTCACGTGTGTTGCGTACCGAAGAATTTGACGCCGAAGTAGCATGGAACACCGGAGCCAGCCTTGTTCATGATTTTCACTTGGGAACTAAAGGTGGATTTCTTTCGGTGGATTACTTCTACACCTGGTTTGAAAACCAATTGGTAGTAGACCGGGAAGCGTTTGGAGTGGTACGCTTCTACAACTTAGATGGTAACTCCTTCAGCCATAGTTTGCAGGTAGAGGGTGGGTTAGAACCCTTTGAGGGCTTCGATATTAAAGCGGCTTACAAATGGTACCGGGTACGGACCGACTTTCGGGGAACGATGAAAGATCAGCCTTTAATCCCGAGCCACCGTGCATTGCTCAACGCCAGCTATTCGACTGATGGTCGCCGGTGGAGTTTTGATGCTACGCTACAGTGGTTTGGAACCAGCCGATTGCCGCAAACCGAAGTAGGAGGTGTTTCTACCGAGTCGCCCGATTATTTCAATGTATTGTGCCAGGTGACCAAGCGTTTTCGGCGTTTGGAGCTGTATGCAGGTGCAGAAAACCTGCTGGACTTTCGCCAAACAGACCCCATCATTGGCGGTGATGATCCCTTTGGCCCAGGATTCGATGCTTCACTGGTTTGGGGACCGGTTCAGGGCCGGGTTATTTATTCAGGACTACGATTTAAAATCTAATGAAGATGCAAAAGACGATATCAATGGCTACCGTACTGAGCTTAGTAATGGTACTGCTCGGGTCGGTCAATACTTTAAAGGCGCAAGAAAAAAGTGCTGCTTTGGACACTCTAATGGTACACACCTCGGCGGTTTGCCACATGTGTAAAGACCGGATTGAAAAGGAATTGGGGTATACGAGAGGAGTAAAGTCCGTTAACCTTGATTTGGGCAGTAACAATGTGACGATTGTCTACAAAACGGATAAAACGGATGCAGATGCTTTGAAAGAGGCGCTGACGAAGATTGGTTACGATGCGGACGAAATTCCGGCTAAACCGAAAGCTAAAGCTCGTTTGCACGAGTGCTGCAAAGCACCCGATGATCATCATTAATGGCCAACTGCCGACTTAAAGAATTGTTCCCGCTTTCGTCGGGCCAATAATACGGTAGAACCATCGGCCAATTCCAGCTTTCCACCGTCGGTACGTACGTAGCGTGCCAGGTGTTGCAAGTTGACAATGTGTGAGTTGTGTGCTCTGAAAAACTGATCTTCCGGTAGCTGAGATTCTATTTCTTTGAGGTTCTTAGAAACCAGAAGTCGCGTGCCGTCGATCAAAAATAATTGGGTGTAAGCGCCATCCGCTTCACATCGAATGATTTCCTCAAACTTCAGGAATAGTAAACCGTCTTGGGTGGGCAGGGCCATTCGGCCCAGGTGTTGTATGCTCATGGTGTTGTTGTCTACGACAAAAATCGGTGCTCGCACCGTAACCTAAGTACGTTGTGAAATTCCCTTCATTGGACGGGTAAAACCACTACTTTCGTTTTCATCCAACACGCACACTTATGGCTTTAATTAAATCCTACCGTGGCAAAACTCCTCGCTTTGGTGAACGCTGCTATTTATCTGAAAACGCTACAGTTATTGGCGATGTAGTCACGGGCGATGACTGCAGTGTTTGGTTTCAGGCCGTGATTCGTGGGGATGTAGATTCTATCCGGTTGGGGAATAAAGTCAACGTTCAGGACCACGCTATGATCCACTGTACCTATGGACGCGCGAAAACCCTCATTGGGGATAATGTGACCATTGGCCATCGGGCCATTGTGCATGGATGCACCGTGGAAGACAATGTGTTGATTGGAATGGGTGCGATTGTGATGGACAATGCAGTAGTAGAAGCCAATAGCATTGTAGCGGCTGGAGCGGTAGTGCTTGAGCACACCGTGGTACCTTCCGGATGCATCTATGCCGGGATTCCAGCGCGCAAAGTAAAGGCGGTAAGTCCAGAACAAATCGAAGGGGAAATTCAGCGCATTGCTGACAGTTATGTGGAGTATGCTTCCTGGTACAAGGCGGAACTAAACCAGTGAATCGAGAAGCGTTACCTCAGGGGTGGTATTGGTGATGTGAGCGACCATGCGTTGCAACACTTTGCCGGTTCCCGAGGAGAAGTAGTGCGTCTTTCCATCTCCCTGTCGATTGAGTAATTGCTCTTCTTTCAGTACTGCCCGCAGTCTTCGGGCCACGGCAGGTGCCGGGTCGATCACGCTCACGTGAGGTGGGATCAAGGTTTCAATCAATGGCTTTAGAAAAGGATAATGGGAGCAGCCCAATACAATTTGATCCACCTTTCGGTGCATCATAGGATCGAGGTATTGACGCAAAAGTTGCTTTGCCTCAGGTGTTTCTATTCGGTCTTCTTCTACCAGCTCCACCAAACCATGGCCAATTTGTAGCATGATGTCCAGGTCAGAGGCATAGCGCTTCATGGTATTCTGAAAGTGATTGCCCTTGAGGGTGCCTTCGGTGGCCAAAACAGCAATGTGTCTGCTTTGGGTGTTTTTAGCCGCTATTTTTACCGCTGGCTCCATGCCAATAAATCGAATGGAAAATTGGGAGCGAAGGTGCTTAACTGCCGCTGCAGTGGCAGTATTACAGGCTACAACTATGGTTTTCGCTCCGTGGTGCAGCAAGAACCGGGTGGCGGCTTCTGAGAGTTTTAAGACTTCCTCGTGCGAGCGATTGCCGTAGGGACAGTTGGCGCTGTCGGCAAAGTAGAGAAAGTTTTCGTAGGGAAGCAGTTGCCGTACCTCGCGCCACACCGAGATGCCCCCGACACCGGAATCGAAAATACCAATGGGTTGCGCTGCGGTTTTCACGAAAAGAAAGGGTAAAAAAAAACATCCCGAAGGATGTTTTTCAAATCGTTTAGTTCACGATGTTTAGTTTCTTTTTCACCAGCGGCATCAGATCGTCCGATTCTGGAAAGTGTATCAGCACACCAACGCTACTATCGAATACATACGTGTATCCATTCTCATCAGCAGCTGCCTTGATGGCGTCTTTTGCCTTTTTAATGATGGGCTCTAAAAGCTCTTGCTCTTTTTCTGCCAGGCGCTGCTGGGCATCTTCCTGAAACTTCTGGATACGGGCCTGGAGGTCCTGAATGCGTTCGCGTTTGCTTTGCAGCACAAAATCAGGAGAAGCAGTATCACTGCGAAACTCTTCTACTTTTGTTTCCCATTCAGCAGTCATGGTGCTCAATTCGGTTTCCAACTGCTTTGCATAAGCTTCCAATTGCTGGGCAGCTTCTTCCCGCTCCGGCATTAGGGTAAGCAGGTCGTTTGAGTTGATGTGGCCAATTTTTGGTGCCTTTTGGGCGTGAGCGCTACCCAAGGTGATGAGGCCCAGGGCCAGAACCATCAAATACTTCATTGTGTTTTTCATTACAGTCGGATGTAGAATTGTCGGGCAAAAATAGAAATTTATTAGTTCCCTTTTGCCTTGAGGATTTTTAGCACCGAGTCACTTTTGTCGTAACGCGGATTACTATATAGGATGTTGGATTGGTTGGCTCGGTCGAAGATAACAGCATAGCTGCCCTGCTCAGCCACCTCCTGGATGGCAGCATATACTTCGTCCTGAATGGGTTTAATGAGTTCCTGTCGTTTTTGAAACAACTCTCCGTCTACGCCAAATTTGGCTTTTTGGTAATCTTTGGCCTCTTTTTCTTTGGCAATGATCTCGTCTTCACGTTTCCGTTTCATGTCGTCGGTCAGCAAAATTTGCTCCGCTTGATACGCTTTGTACAACCGGTCGATCTCTGCGTATTTGGCCTCAATGGTTTTTTGCCATTGTACCGAAAGGTCATCTAAATCTTTTTGCGCTTGTTTGTACCGGTCCAAACTGTTGAGAATGTATTCGGTATCAACGTAGGCAAATTTTTGTGCTTGTGCCGCAAAACCCGTGGCAACGGCCAGCAACAGAAGAAGGGCTAATCTTTTCATGGTAAGTTCCTCCGCTTTTGGGGGTGATGGTTTGGTTTAGGTTTTTAGATCAGAGTTCACCCAGGTTTGCACCGATGGTGAAATGCACCTGCGAACGTTGCATCACCGTGTTGGGAATATCGTCGAAACGATAACCCCAGTCAAGCCCCAGTAAGCCAAACATGGGGAGGAATATGCGTACTCCTACTCCGGCAGATCGCCTTACTGAAAAGGGGTTGTATTCGTTGAAATTGTTCCAGGTATTTCCTGCCTCAACAAAAGTCAGACCATAAATAGTAGCCTGTGGATTTAATGAAAATGGATAACGCAGCTCCATGGTGTACTTGTTGATCAAAGTTCCACCGGTTTGGGCCGATACCGATTGATCGTCATATCCACGCAAGGCAATGATTTCCCGTCCATCCAAAGCGAATCCGGTGAGTCCGCTACCTCCGAGGTAAAAACGCTCGAAGGGTGAAGAACCTAAGTCGCGGTCGTAAAGACCGAGAATACCAACACCAACCCGGGTATTGATCACAAACTTATCGAATGGATTGTGGAACCAATCGGCCTTGAACTTCCATTTGTGGTACTCAATCCAACGGTAACGGTCCTGTGCAGAAACGCTTGAAAAATCGGTATCAGAAAACAGGCTGAAAGGTGGTGTAAACTGCAGCGACATCCGCATTTCAGAACCATGTGTTGGGTAATATTGGTTTACTCCACGCGAATCCCGGGTTACCGTTACCTTATAGTACAAGTTGTTGGCTACCCCATTTCTGAAGAGGAAACGGTCCCAGTTGCGAATTTCATAAAACTGGTAACTCAGCTCCTGGTTCAGGATAAAGTAATCATCAGGAACTAACAACCGACGACCCAGGCCCAATGTAACTCCATAGATGTCGATGGATTGCAGGTCAGGATTGATAATTCTATCCCCTTCATCGTTGTCTACCCTGCGTTGTACCCCGTTCGATTGGCGCGACCAATAAGCACTTACCGAAAAAGCGTTGGGCCTTTTTCCACCCAACCAAGGCTCGGTGAAAGAGAAGTTCACACTTTGGAAAAAGCGACCGTTGGTTTGACCACGAATGGACAGGCGTTGACCATCTCCGGCAGGAAGCGGTTGCCATGCCTCGCGTTTAAAGAAGTTGCGGGTAGAGAAATTGCTAAAGGAAACCCCCAGCGTACCTACAATTCGGCCACCACCCCAACCGCCAGAGAGCTCGATTTGGTCGGAGGGCCGTTCGGAAACCACATACTCCAAATCTACCGTACCGTCTCCTGGGTTAGGGTTGGTACGAATGTCCAACTGTTCCGGGTCAAAATATCCGAGAAATGCCAATTCACGTTGCGAACGAATGATTTCTGAACGGTTGAACAATTGCCCGGGCTTGGTGCGAATTTCCCGTAGAATTACGTGGTCGTTGGTCTTGGTATTCCCAAAAATAGAAACGTTTTTAATTCGGTATTGCTGCCCTTCATACATCCTGATTTCCAGGTCGATGGAGTCGCCTTGTACCGCCACCTCTACCGGGGTGAGTTGGAAAGACAAGTAGCCATCGTCCATAAACAAAGACAGAATATCCAAGCCGTTTGGATCGGCGAAGAGGCGTTTCTCCAAACGCACCGGATCGTAGACATCACCTTTTCGAATGCCTAACAAGCGTGATAATTTATCGGATTGGTAGAGGGTATTGCCTACCCATTCGATGTTTCTAAAATAGTAACGCGGCCCTTCGGAAACATTGATGTTGATGTTAATGCTACTGTTGCTGTAATCGTAGATGGTGTCAGACATGATCCGAGCATCCCGATAGCCTTTTTGCTTGTAGCGGGCCATCAACATTTTTTTGTCTTCCGTGTAGTTGGTTTGCACAAACTTTGAAGACTTTAGAATGTTGATTTTTAGATATTTACGACGGTGTCCCAACAATAAGTCACCTGCTTCTTTGCCCTCCCCTTTCCACAGCAATTTGGTAGTGTTCCACAGCAAGGTATCCATGCGAAACAAAGGCCGAAAAACCGAGCGTTCTTTGGTCTCTTTCATTGCTCGCTTCAACTTGCTGTCGTTCAAGGCGGTGTTTCCAACGATATTTATCTCATTGATTCGAATCTTCTTGTTCTTCTTTACCTTGATGACAAGCATCACGTGGTTGGGGAAGATGCTGTCTTTCATCTGCTCCACGTTAACTTCGGTGCGCAGAAAACCTTTGTCTTTATAGTAGCTGGTAACCTTGCTTCGGGTAATGAAAAGCAGGTTTTCGGTCACAATCTTCTCTTTGTAGAGGTTCATGTCCTCCCGAAGGTTGTCGGCTTCTGATTTGCTTACGCCCCGAAAGGAAAAACGACTCAATCGCGGCTGTTCCTTTACCTGAATTTCTAACCAGATGTAGCCGTTTTGAATTTTGGTATAGCGAAACTGAATGTCGGAAAACAGCTTTTGATCCCACAGCAACCGAAGTGCATCGGAAATTTCATCGCCCGGAACATTGATGGATTGGCCTACCTCAAGGCCAGAAAGCAACTGAATGGCTTGGGGGTCCAAAACGTCAGTACCCGAAACCGTGATAGCTGCAATTTCAAGCCGCTTGGGAGACGAGTACTCCACCGAGTTACTTTGTCCCAAACGCAACTGCCCAAAACTTGGGAGTTGAATGAAAATGAGAAAACCAATTATTAAGAAGCGGAGCTTCATTTCGCCAAAGACTTGATTTGTTCTCCGGTTTTCCCAAACCTGCGTTCGCGTCCCTGATAATCGAGGATACAGCGAAACAGATCTTCCTTGCGGAAGTCGGGCCAGAATTTTTCTAAGAATGCCAGTTCTGCATAGGCGAGTTGCCATAGCAAAAAGTTACTAATTCGATATTCGCCACTGGTACGGATCATCAACTCGGGATCGGGAAAAGGAGAGGTTTCCAGATAGGAGCGAAACAACTCCTGATCGATATCATCCTCTGTGATTTTACCATCCTTAGCTTCGTTCACCATCTTTTTCACCGCTCTGATAATTTCCCAACGGGAACTATAACTAAGCGCCAGGACCAAGGTCATGCGCTGGTTGTTCGCAGTTTTAATTATACCAGTTTCCAATTCTTCTACACACCTGGAGGGAAGGCTGTCCAGGTTACCAATCGCTAATAAACGAATATCGTTTTGGTTTAGTGTTTTGATTTCCCGGTTGATTGAATTTACCAACAATTCCATCAGTGCATTCACCTCAACCTTAGGTCGATTCCAGTTCTCAGTAGAAAAAGCATAAAGGGTAACGTATTCTACTCCAATCTCTGCAGCTCCCTCCACAGTATCTCTCACCGCTTTAATGGCATTTCGATGTCCAAAAATGCGGGTATGTCCCTTTTTCTTTGCCCATCGACCGTTGCCGTCCATAATGATGGCAACGTGGCGTGGAATTCTGTTGGGATCAAGACGTTCTCTCAGCGTCATTCGCCTATAATAAAAAATGCCTCAGGGCCTCCGAGGCATAGTTTCGAACTGCAAAAATAAGCAAAGATTTCGACAAAACAGTTGGAGCCAAAAAGGTCGCTACCGGCAGTGTTTTCTTTAGAATCCAAAGCCTTTCGGAAGAAAATAAACTGATTAAACGCCCGGCTGAAAATAACATTCGTTGGGCTTTGGCCCAATACGTATGGTGAGCGTTAATCCTGAAAAGGTGTACCAGTCTTTCCGGTTGGGATTGCCACGTTGGGTACCCCAGTTGGTTCCATTAGGACCCACATTTTCAAAGCTTCGATCGCTCAAATCGGCCGCTACACCATCCAGAATTCCTGCATCGGGGTAAGTCGTGCTTACATCATCCAGGTAATCGGTCCAGGTTCGGCGGATGCCCCATTCAAACCCAAGCAAAACCCGATGGTTGAGGCGTGTTTTGATACCCAGGCCAAACGGCATGCCCACCGAAGTTCTTCGATAACCCCTGGATTGGCCTTCCGTTTTTAGCGGCTGCAACTCATATTGATTGCCTTGTAGGTCGGTGGTTGGATTGAAACCAAATACTGAGAGCCCCCAAAAGAGGTAGGGCGTAATCGGACTCGATTTATCATCAAGGGGATGAAAAGGAACAAAATTGAATTCAAATTGGCTTCCAACATCCCAAAGTCTCGATTCAAAACTGAGGTTTCGGGTTTGATTGGCATCTTGATTGACCTTGGAATCATCGCCGGCAATGCGCCCATAGTAAGCATTGAATTTAATAGCCCAACGACGGTTGAGGTTCTTTCTTCCTATAATGCCAAATGCTGGTCGGGTAAAATCAGGAGAATACTGAGCCCAAGGGTTGAGCTCTCCATTGTAGAAGGAAACACCTGCAAAAATTCCAAGCTCAAAACTTTTATCGCGTTGGCCAAAGGCCGAAATGCACCACAAAAGGAGGAAAACCGAAAGGAGCCGTTTCATGACAGGAGAAAACGAATTTCCGGCAGGAATAGTATTAGAATTTAGGACGGTTGCGTTTGCCTTTCAAGAACTTATAGTTCAGGGTAAACATGAGCATCATGTAGGCATCTTTGTCCTTACTATCACCACGGGGTTGCCCTTGGGCAGTAACGAAAATACCATCACCAATATCGCCGTTGTCGCCTACCAGATTAAGGTTGGGATCGGCCAGGTCAGCAGCAATATCGCCGTTTTGAAGCCGTAAAGCATCGTTATCGTAATAATTGGTGCTCACATCGTCGATGTAATCGGTAAAGGTTTTGCGCAATCCATACTCTAAGCCAATAGACCAGTTCCGGTCAAGTACATACTTGCAGCCAAGTCCAAAGGGAATGGCAAAGGAAATTCTTGAATACTTTCCAGGTTGCCCGGGAAGCCCTTGTCCTTCGGTTCCCAAAGGTTGGAGGCTGTGCCATTCACCATCCCTACGGCCTCTTGGATTGAAATATATCCCGGAAATTCCAGCGAAGGCGTAGGCGCTGATGTTAAAGGAGCCACCGCCACGAACACCACGGAGCCGATAAACGTTTCCAGTAGATTCTTTTACAAAATAGAATTCTCCAATGGCACTCAACTCTACCAAAGGAGATCTAAAATGTAAATTTCGATTTCGACGGTTAATTTGGTTGGTAGCATTATCGTTGCCAGCTAAGCGAGCATAGGCCAGTTGCCCTCTCAAGCTCAGGTATTCGAGCAGACGATAACGATAACCCGCAGAGAAGGCCGGTCGCGTCATGGAAATTTCGAAGTCGGAAACGAAATTGGAACCTACTTTGTCAGCCCCTCCGAGTTCACCCATGAAGTTACTGGCACCAGCCGCAACAAACACCTCCTGGCGCACATATTTCCAACGTTGCGCCTCAGTAAGGTGTGGTAATGCGAAGAAACTGAAGAGTAAAAAGATGGTTATATACCTCTTACTCATAGATAATGGTTTAGCACTTAGGTAGCAAATATAACATTATTCGCCAGTCATTCCGGTTCTATAACGCTGTTCGGCGTGGAAGGTTACCTAATTTCTGCGATCGAATCCCCAGTTAAGCTTGTGACGAAGGGTTCGCAAGTAGCTGTGATCTTTCAAGCGAAGCAATGCCAATTTGTGGTTGCTTTTGACAATGGTGAGCTCATTGGACGCCTCAATACTGCCTGAACGGGAGTCTAATGAGACCAAAACTGATTTTTCGCGCCCGGCAGGTCGAAGGGTCAAAACGGAATCGTTGGGTACTACAATGGGCCTAACGTTCAAGTTGTGGGGCGCAATGGGTGTGATGACCAGGTTGTGACACCCGGGAATCATTATCGGGCCACCGCAACTAAGGTTGTAGGCTGTACTGCCCGTTCCCGTCGAAATGATCAAACCATCAGCCCAATATGAGTTGAGAAACTCGCCGTTCAGGTAGCTGTGAATGGTAATCATCGAAGACGAATCCTTTTTGTGAACGGTAATTTCATTCAAGGCCAGGTTGTACCTTCCAAAGGGATTGTCCTTCGTTTCCAGTTTCACCATGGTCCTTTTTTCCAGGTCGTAAGACCCGTCCAAAATGGATTGGAGGGCCGCGTCAATCTCATCTAAGGCAATGGCCGACAAATAGCCCAACCGCCCCGTGTTGAAACCAATTAAAGGAATACTGTCGGTTTGCACGAAAGTGGAGGCATCCAGCATGGTGCCATCTCCTCCGATGCTGAACAAAAAATCTACTTTTCCAGTGAGCCGGTATTGTTTTACAAAGGGCTGTACCCTCTCGGGCATGGAAATACGAGGCAATAGATAATCGTAAAACCGCTTATAAACCACGATCGAGGCATCTATCTGGTCCAATTGGTCGAAAAGCCGTTGGATGTAAGGAGTGTGCTCGTCGTCGAAATTCCGGCCGTAAATGGCAATCCTCAACATGGGTGGTTCAAGGTGTTTTGGAAGGATAAACGAATAAACCTTGGGGAGCGTTAGCCAGACTCCAGAATTCACCACCGTAGGTGAACTTTGGCAAATTGTGACCCGATTTTGAGCGGGATGACGTTTGGGCGGCCAACGGTTGTCGATTTAGAAGTTGCGATGGTGCAAACTTCAATGGTTAGTCAAAGATAAAAATTAAAGCAAGGGGCCCTGCGGTACCTTTTTTACATGTTGAGGTAGTTCATCAACAAATCATACCGCGATTTGAGGTCTTCAAAGGCATCGCTTTGATCGAAAGCATCGGTGATGGTGTAGTCGAACCGCTCAAAGGTTTTTTGGATGGCTTGCAGATCAGGACGGTTGATTTTTAAGGTCAACTCCATTTTAGTAGAATCGGGAGACCGGGTAATGAAGGAACCTAAAATTTTAGCATCGTTGTTTTCTACCAGTCGTGCGATTTCCGACAAGGAATAATCATTGACATTCAATTCCAAAATCAAAATACCACCTGGACCTTCTACTACCGGCATTTCGGCAATTACCTGCATGAGTCGTTGCACGGTAGTGGTCCCTAAATATTGCCGCTTTTGGGTGATCACCGGTACAGCAGAAAGTTGATGGTTGGACAATGCCCGAATGACTTCGAAAACGTGGTCCTCAGGAGAAACGCCGTTAGGATTCAGTTGGTTGCGCAGGGGCTCCAAGGTTCCGGTTGGATCTTCGGCATCCAACAAACCGTCTTCTGAAACCATGCCCAAATACACATTGTTTTCTACTACTGGCAGGTGAGTCAATTTATATTCGTCCATCAAATCCAGTGCCTGGGCGGCCAGGAATGAAGGTGGAATGGCAGGAATATCTTCGACAATCAGTTCTTTCGCACGCATGGGGTTTCGGAGGCTTTGTTTGCACCAACTAAAACGTTCAGATGTGGTATTTTTGTGCCTCAATCAAAACTAAGAAATATTTTGACCACCCGATTAAGTGTCAATATCAATAAAATCGCCACCCTGCGCAATGCCAGAGGTGGGGTAGCGCCCAGTGTTACACGTGCCGCAACGGCCATCCAGGACTTTGGCGCAGAAGGCATCACCGTTCACCCCAGACCGGATGAACGGCACATCACTTATCAGGATGTGCGTGACCTTCGCCCTTTGGTAACTACAGAATTCAATGTAGAAGGCTATCCTTCAGATAGTTTTATGCAACTGGTGCTGGAAGTGGTGCCCGAACAGGTAACTTTGGTACCCGATCCTCCCGGGGTGTTGACCAGCAATGCAGGCTGGGACACCCAGGGCCAACATGCTTTTTTGACGGATGTAGTGGGGCAATTGAAGGCGAAAGGAATCCGTACCTCATTGTTTTTGGGCACTGAACCTGAAATGATGGAAGCTGCGGCTACCACCGGTACCGATCGTATCGAGTTGTACACCGAGCCTTTTGCCAACAATTATCCCACTGATCCTGAAAGTGCGGTAGCAGCCTTTGCCCGCGCGGGTGCACATGCGCATCAATTGGGTTTGGGCGTGAATGCCGGACACGATTTGAGCCATCAAAACCTAAAGTTTTTCGCAGAAAAGGTGCCTCATTTGTTGGAGGTTTCGATTGGGCATGCGCTCATTTCTGATGCACTCTATTGGGGCTTGGAAAACACTGTGCAGATGTACCTGCGGGAATTGCAACGCGCAACTGCCACCGCATGAAACTGTTTTACAAAACTGCCGGTGAAGGTGCGCCCCTTTTGGTGCTTCATGGTTTGATGGGGATGTTAGACAACTGGCAAACCCCGACCAAAACCCTTGCGCAGCATTTTCAGGTGTTCACCATCGATGCCCGCAACCACGGCCATTCTCCGCACGATGACGCTTTCAGTTATCAGGTAATGATGGAGGATTTGCTCGAATTGGTGGACGACCTGGGCTTGACGGAATTTCACCTGTTGGGCCATTCCATGGGTGGAAAAACGGCGATGAAGTTTGCTCAGAATTATCCTGACCTGATCAACAAATTGATTATTGCCGATATCGCTCCAAAGGCTTATCCAGTGCATCACCAGCCCATATTGGATGCGCTTAGCGCGGTAGACCTTGAAAATACTGCCCGAAGGAGCGAAGCCGAAAAGGTGCTGGCCAATTATTTGGACGATCGTGGGGTGCGTCAGTTCTTACTCAAAAACCTGTATTGGAAAGACCGTGGCCAGTTGGCCTGGCGCTTCAATTTACCGGTGATCAAAGCCGTGATTGCGGATATTGGAGAAGCGGTAATGGACCGTTTGTACGAAGGACCGACACTTTTTATTCGTGGCGCTAAGTCAGATTATATTCAGGATGCCGACTGGCCCGAAATCGAAACCATCTTTCCCGATTCGGAACTGGTAACCCTTAAAAATGCAGGCCATTGGGTACACGCCGAACAACCCAAAGAGTTTTTAGAAGCAGTATTGGCTTTTTTGAAGGACTGATTAGGGCCGTAAATTCGGCTCCCACAAGCTTTTTTGATTTCTTATTCGAAATCCGTTGTCAGTCGGTATCGCAGTACCCGGCCATTTCCGGCATCGGCTACATATAGAATCTCATCGAGAATGGCGACTCCGCGTGGTTCGTTAAATTGATCCAAACCCTGGCCCGTGCCGCCAAAGGAGGCGATCACGTTTTTGCGGCTAGCCGCACCGGCAGGTGGTTGAACGCCTTCCAACCCGGTAAGGGTAAACTGGTAAAGCGAATCTCTGGTAGCATCTACCACAAACAAGTAGCTCGTTTCGTCACCGGCAATGGTACAATCTACCGGATCATCAAAGCGGTTGGGCTCATACAAAAAGCGCTCTGCTTGGGTGGTGTCTCCGGAAATAAGGTCTTCTACTTCGTAAGAGCTTCCAAAATCACTCTGGAAAAACCGGATCAGTTGCACTTTCAAGGCACTGTTGGGCGACAGGCTGGTAAACACAAAGTCGCGACTCAGACTGATATCGAAATTTTGAGGGGGTTGCGCCAGGGTTGCAATGCCCGAAGGCTGTTTAAAGTAATCGGAGAAGAAACCAATGTTCGTTGTTACACTGATCGGCGTGATGTATTGATCGGTGGAATTGAACTGCAGCACGGCATCATCGGGTCCTCCAAATTGCGAAGGGTTGTTGCGTGGACCCGTGCGGGTCACCGTAAAAAAGTTATCGCCAAAAATGCCAATCCCATTGAACTCTACGTCGGCATCGCTGGAGGTGAAAGACGTTTTAAAGTAGAAAGGATGAACGATGGATTTGGTAATCCGTGCATTGTTCAGGCCATAGCCGTTCTCGCGTTGGTTGATGCGGTAAATCGTAGTGAGGGAATAAGCATCCCCTTGAATCACGGTGTCTTTGGTTCCAATGGCTAAAATGTCTAACCGACGGTCTTGCACCATGGCTTTTACTCCTGGCACCATGATCCGGCCCAATTCATTTCCGGCCTGGTCGAGCGAGATAATTTCTTCTGTGCCGTTGTCTACTACATAAATGAGCTCATCAAAGCCAGCCACTACATCCGTGGGATACACGTAGTTGTCCAACACCGGAAGAATGGGAACATAAGCAATGTCCCGGTCCTGAAATTCAGGTACATCGATAAAACTCAGGTCGGTTTTGTCGCCCGTATATTTTTCGCACCCTACGAAAGGAAACAATCCCAACAAGGCAATCAGTAGCGCCAGTGCTTGGAGGTAGTTACTCTGCTTCATCACGGTCCCGATTAGATCTGTTTAACGTAAAGGAGAGTCCAAAGCTGTGCTGAATGCCCAGGTATTGGGTAGGGTTGATCGAGTAGTTGACCCGCAAAGGATGCGCACCTACCCGAGCCCGGTAACCTACTCCGAAAGAAGGGAAATTTTGTCCCTGAACGTTGATTTTATAACCCATGCGCAAGAAGAGCAACTTGAGGTACTCATACTCCAAGCCGAAGCGCAGGTTCTCAGAGTTGTCGTTGGGGTGGTCGAGTTGAGCGGAAGCCAACAACGATTGCTGGTCCCGTTTCCACGGAACAAAGGACAAACCGAGTTTAAAAGTGGTAGGAACAGTGTAATTGTTTACCTCTACCGTATTGTCACGGTTGAAATCAATCTCTAAAAAATCACCGTCTAAGGCCGAGTTGCCACCAAAATTCTGAACCAACACCGCGAAGCGTAAATCGCGCACATCGGTGGTATACAAAAAGCCAAAGTCGAACGCACCGGTATGGTTGGTGTATTGGTCCAGCTGCTCGTAAATGTACTTCAAGGTGAGGCCAAGGCTAAATTTATCTGAGAGCGATTGCGAATAGCTCAGACCTGCCGCCAGGTTGGTGGCATAAAATTGTTGGCCGGTGCCTCCCGGCTGAAATTCGGTACGCACCTCCATCGGTCCGGAATTCAAAGTATTCAAAGAAACTGCGAAACCAGAAGGAGCATCTTTGCGAGGAATGATGGTCGACAGGAAACTTTGGTGCAAACCTGCTCCAAAAGCGAGGTTAGAGGTGCTGACATTGAATTGCCGTTGCAGCGAAATAGCCGCCGGGTTGTTGAAAACGGCATAACCATCTACCGGAAGGGCCACACTGGCACCCGACATGCCCATCGAACGAGGATTGACGTCCGACTTCAAAAAGGAAAGCGCAGAAACACCGGCCCGTTGCCCACCGAGGTTGGGCAACAACTGTGCAGATACCGACCCACCGAGTCCGCAAAAAACTGCCACCAAAAGCCAAACAAGTTGTTTCGTTCTCATCAGAATGAAAAGGTTAAGCCGTAAAGGATTTGACGTGGAGGTAAGAACCGGGCCGGGTTGGTTGGGGGCAGGCCACGGTCTTGTGGGTCAGGGAAAAATGGATCGCGATCTTCAATGGGTAGCGGATCACCGGCTTTATAAGCCTCTCCGGTTACCGGGTTGATCAATTGTGAGTTGCGGGCATCGAAGATGTTGCGAATTTCAATGCTGAGCGAAATACCTTTTTGGTTCTTCAACAGGAAGTCGCGGCTGATTTTTATATCGGTCCAAAACCACGCTTTTCCAATTTCGGAGAAGGGCTTATCGGCCTGCACCTGATAAATCGGCCGTCCGAGGTCGGTAGTTCCAGTCTGTTCGTAAGGCGTGTAGCGCAGTCCCGATTTGTAGGTGGAAGAGGCGAAAACCCGAAAGCCATGCAATGGAATGCGGCCAATGCGCAAGTTGGTGTCCGGCGTGAAAATTAAGCCCAGCTTCAAATCCCAAGGGCGGTCCCAGGCCAGTGGTTGCTCCTGAGTGGTGTTTACAAAGCCAGTTTGGCGAATTTGCAGCAAAGACTCTGCGGCCGAATTGGACTTACCGGTGGCTACCTGATAGGCTCCGTTGAAGAACGCCCGAAAGTGCTTGCCGATACGTTGGGCAATACCCAGCTCAATTCCTACAATCTTCGCGTAATCCTGGTTGATGTTGAATGTTTTGTCTACCAAACGTCCGGTCTGATCTTCAATCACAATGGTACGCGTGACGATGTAATCGTATTTGTCGTTGTTGAATGCCGTCAGCGTAAGCCCAAGGTCGCGGGTGATTTGCGATTTCAATCCGATCTCGTACGAAACGGTTGCCTCTGGCTTCAAGTTGGGGTTCCCGAGCCGTGAGAGAAACGAACGGTCTTGAAAAACAGGATCCAAACCAGCGTAGATAAACCGCGGGTGGGGCAGTTTCATGCTGTGCCCGTAGTTGAAGTAAAGCACGTTGTTTTCCGTTACCGGGAAAGAAATGTTCAGTTTTGGCAGGAAACGTGCTTTCCACCGCCGACCGAAAATTTTCGAGGTTTCACTGCGGTAATCGTCCCGTACCTGGTCCAGCACCAAAGCGTCTGGATTCTCTACTGCATCGTCTACAAACTTGCCGTAGGCCCAATAATTGAAGCGAACCCCAATGGTAGCATTAATGCCTTTGTAGCTGAGGATGTCTTGCAAAAAGACACCACCGTTGGCCGGATTCACTTTCCAAATGTCGTTCGAAGACCCAATGCTAATCGAAGCAGTAGACAAAGTGTCGTTGATCTTGATCGGAGCACCTACCCAGGGACGCGTTACATCTACCCATTGGTATTCCAACTCCTTGTGCTCAAACCCGAAAGAAAAAGTGTGGTGCTTGTTTTTCGGGTAGTAGCTCATCTTGGTCCGAACCGTATACTCCTGCGCGTAGTGGTCGTGCCATTGGGTGGCAATCCCACCGTTGTTCACCAGGCCATCTCCAGGAAACACGAAAATCACCGAATCCTCTGGGTTGAAAAGCGTAACCGGATCGGTCACCACCGAGCGTGGGTCAAGAATTTGATCTACCGTTTCTTCCCGGAAAGGACGACCATTAGCATCCGACCGCAGGTTGGTAAAAAGACGGCCCGCCGAAAGGTTGAAGTTCCAGTTGTTGTTGAAGAAATGGTTGAAGTTGAGGATCGATAAGTTGGAGTGGTGGGTGTAAGTATTGGCATTGTCCAGGTCGTTGATGAACCGGTATTGCAAACCCGGACGCACCACCGCATCAAAACCGATGATCTGCAGCGATCGGGTGTTTTGATTGACCGCCAAACTGTGTTGGTTGGTCAACGTCAGTTTGGTACCCGGTTTTAACTGATAAGCCAGTTTTACCGTATGTGAAAACTTGTTGTTTTGCCGGGGAGCCCAAATCGAATCGTTGTTCGAAAAAAGGGAACTGTGCAATTGACCGGCCTGCGCCCGGTAGTAGTCATCGGTAAGGTTGACGTTTACACTGGTAAAGAAAGTCACCTTCTTTTTGGTAAAGGGAATGGGCGTTCCCATGGAAAGCTCCACAATGTCGGTGTTCCAACTGGCACCGCTGTTGACGTTGGAGCCGAAGTTGTCACGTTGCCAGCTACCGGCAATTTCAAATTTCTTACCCCCTTCGCGGATAGACGTAGAGATAACTCCGGAAGAACCATCGCCATATTCCGCACCGGCACCGCCGGTAATCAGTTTTAAATCTTTGATTGAGCTGGAAGAAACCTCTACACCAAAACCAGTACCCGCCAGTGGGTCCTGTGCGCTAATGCCATCCACCAGGTACTGGGTTTCGTAAACCCGACCGCCCCGAATTTGAATGCCATCTGCGTTTTGGGTCACCCCATTTTGCATGGAAACGATGTCTTTCACATCGCGCACATTCATTTCCTTGATGTCTTCGGTAGAGATTTTGATCTCCGACTGCCCCGATTCCAGGTTGATGAGGTTCTTTTCTCCCACAATCACGACTTCCTGAATGGAGGTCGCCCGGGTTTCCAGGCTGATGTTCAAGGTTTTGGTGCCGCCCTTCTCAATCCGAATACCGTTGTACACCTTATCGGCATAGCCCACATAGGTTACCTTCACCGAGTAATCGCCAGGCTTAATCTCTTTAATCACATACTTCCCGTCAATGTCGGTTACTGTGCCCAGGTAAGTACCCACGATGGTCACCGTGGCCCCAATGAGCGTTTCTTTGGTCTCGTTGTCGACTATGGTGCCCTTCAGGGTTCCGGTTTGAGCGGCTGCAGTCAGTGGAAACACCACCAACAGCAACACCAGCCAGCGAAAGAAATTACCAGTTGAAGTCATTGTTCAGGATCTGGTCAAAAAGGTCGTTTAATGCAGTGGGGTCGTTGTTCACCTTGTGCAATTCAATGGCGAAAAACACTTGGTTGATGTTTCCGTTGAGCTTCCGACGGGCCGCAATTTCGCCTGGGCCGGTCCAGCCACCGTTGGCGGTGAGCCCTGCGGTATACATTACTTCGGCATCAGCGGTAGGGTAGAAGGGATCCAATCCCAACACGAATTCAGAGGTGCGCAAATCATCGTATTCTGGTTCCTGAGCCGTTAAGGTCGTGTCGATGTTCATGGTAGCTTGCCCCGAAGCGCTGGACAAGCTGTCCATCGGCATGGTTTGAAACACACTTGAAGTAGTCGCGAGATTGGCAGGCAGACTGGTCGTAATGAAGGCCTTACCTCCTTCGTTCAGGTACTCTTGCAAGGCCGAAGCCCCAAACTCCAATACCAATTGATCTTGGCTGGTTTGAGCATCGGTATATGTCGTTTGATCAGAATACAAGAATACCTTGTCGTAGAGCGAGATCAGCAGTTTAAAAGATGGATTCCAAAACCGCGGTTGATTTTCACCAGCATTGAAACCATAATCCACGAAATCGAATCCTCCCGTGTAAACGTTGTTGATGATGGAAGAATAGAAGCCGGCTGGAGTAGCTGCATTGGCCCCGATCACCAAGAGGTCGGAAGTTTTGGCGCGCACAAAAAACGGACCTGCGGAAGCAGGAATACTGGAAGAACCAGCAATATCCACCACTTTTACTTCAATGCGGTTGGTATCGCCAACCACAATTCCGCTCAATAAGTTGGTTTCAGGAGTGGTACTTCCGTAGTACACCAACGCATTGCCAGAGCCCGCTACATCGGGGTTTTCCGGAATTAAACTAACGAAATCTGCGTCCTGATTCAACGGATACCAAGGTCCTCCGTTGATGCGAATAAGGGTAGAATCAATGGTTTGCACCCCATCCAGGTCATTGGCGGTCCAACTGAGGGACAAAACACTGTTTACCGTGTCTTGCGGCAGAAGGTCCATGTCAAATACAACGGTAGGTGCGGTGTTTTTAAGCGGTATGCTCAAGTAGGCAGGGCTGGGATCGCGGTCTTCCTGATCGTCCACCGCCCGAACAAAAAAGTCGATGTCCACCGTATCGGAACCAGCTTGAATGCTGAAAACAAAGGTGCTGTCGCTAACGGTGACAAACTCCCAAGATTCGCCATCAAACGACAATTCATAGCCAATAACAAAGCCGTCTTTGTCGGAGCCAAACCAGTTCAGCGTCACGATACTGTTCAGCCGATCTTCTCCGGAAAGGTCAATCTTCTCTAAGGCAATTCGGGTGTCCGGCTCCTGATTAGGATCCTTGTCTCCCTTGTCGCAGCCAATAAAGAGCAACAGAAGGAGCAATCCCAGGAAACCAGTCAGGGAGCCAAAAGGTGCAAAACGGGTCATACCGCCAGGAGTGAAAAGCACCCACCGGTGGCCTAAGGACCACCAGTGGGTAATCTATTCGATTAGTGAGTTACTACAATTCGGAAAGTTTCAACCGGTTTACCGGCCGGATCGGAAACCCGCACCAGATAGGTGCCGTTGTCGAAGCTGTTCAGGTAAATGGTTTCCTGAGCATTCATGGTAATCCGACGGAAAACTTCGCGGCCAGCCAGATCGAAAAGGGTGATGGTGTACACCTCACCGTTGCGGAAATTGGTCCACACGTTCAATTCCTGATCAGCAGGATTTGGGAAAGCCAGGGCTTTGCGCTCCAGTTGGTTCAAAAACTGTACGGATACATTCGTGTCGTTGGTGTCTACAGGCGCACCCAAGTTAATGCCTTTGTAATCATCGTTGTTGCGAGGCAACAATTTCATAGATCCGAAGCTGTAGTACATGATACCACAGAGGGTGTCCATGTTTACCGTATCGCTCACGACCAAAGCAGGTACGTTCATAATACCATCGGTAGTAGCCCAGGTGGTATCATTCACGTAAGAAACGTTGAGTGAACTGAAGGCAGAGCCCGATTGACGACCTACCAAAATACGTGATCCGGTGTTGGGATCGAATTGATCAGCACCTACACGGTATTCGCCAAAGTTGCTTGGATCATCGGGATTGGCATCCACTACGTGAATTTTATCACCGGCTGTAGGGCTGGTCAATGCCAATAACATCGACTCGTACTGCTCAGTAGTGGCAAAGTCATAGGTGGTGAAAAGATCAGGACTAAGGCCTACAGGAGTAATGGTTCCGGTACCAGCAGGCTGAACCGAAGAAACGGCTCCGATGCGGGTGAAGCCAAAGCTCTCTTCTACCGTACCAGTAACGGTTACTTTATCGCCCCGGTTCAGGGTAGCCAAAGAAGGGTTTCCTTGCACCAGAATTCCAGCCCAGGCCAATTGATTTTCCTCTTGGATGTACACGTAGCCTAAGTCGGTTGCTTGCGCAGAGGAGGTAACCACACCAGTAACGGTAACCTCTGTGCCGAGGTAACCGGAGTTACCATTGCTAAAGGGGGTAAACTGCACATCAAAAATGGTCAAACCGTTGTCACGAACCGTGTAGAAGTAAGTTTCATCACTTGGGTTCGGGTTAGGAACCGTAGTGGTGTTGGTGCTATCGTCGGTAGCTTCCAGGTAATATTTTACAAAAGAACCATCGCTTTGTGCAGGAATGGTCGCCTCATAGGTGTTTCCGGTAGTGTTGTTCATGTTCACCGCCGTATAAGTGGAGGTCGAAGCACCTACTGCATAGTGCATTACAGCACTGGTGATCACACCGTCAAAGTCAGAGATCTCGGCTGAGATCACCACGCTTTGTGAGCTGTTTGGGTTAGAAGGTGTGCGGGTAACGTTGAGAATTTTTGGAACCGAAGCACCGGGAACGTAGTGAGCCGCCTCGAAAGGGTGAATCTCGTAACCACGACCGTTGTTGTTCGGACAATCGTTTTTACTGTGAATGATCACACCACTGATGGAAGAATACTGATCACCCACAAATGGTGCGGTAAAAGTGCCACCGTTGGCCGGCAAGCGCTGCACGAGGAAACGGTCGGAAACATTCATGGTGTTGCCACCGGCATCCTGCACGTTGAAACTCACACGGCTACCGCCCGAGAAGAAATCAACCGAAGAAACGGTCAGGTTTTGTACTTCAGCATAAGCGCCTTCCCATTGCTCACCAGTGGTCAGCAGGTTGTTTCGGTTTTGGTCGTTGAGGTCAGAAAGGGCAACCACTTGTTTTTGAACCGTGTTGCCAGAGCTCAAGATAGAAACGGAAGAACCAGGAAGGGGATCAATTTCGGTCTCACCGTTAAAATTGATGACCACACCAGTGATCTCAATTTCCAAACCAGCCAACAGTTGGTCTACCGGTTGGGTGGAAGTAGGGTCTGAGCCAAAAACGTCCAAACCACGGAAAGCCCCTAAGCTATCCTGGATCCAAACCTGACGGCCGTCAACAATTTGTGAAAGTCCTCCATCGACTACCACTACACCGCGAACACGCACCGTATCGTTGAGGTAAGTAGATTCGTCATCACAGTTGCCGAGATTGGCTTGCGATACCGTTTGAATGTCTTCAATGGTCACCAGCGGATACTGCGCATGCGCCACCGCAACCAAAGCAAGTAAGACAATTGAAAGTAAACCTTTTTTCATGGTTCTTGATTTTGAAAAATTGACGTAAAGCGTGAGTTATTTGAAGTCGGTAACTATTTAATGATAACAAACTTACCTTTTCGGATGTCGCCCGAATCGAGGTCTTCTACTGAGAACAGGTAAACCCCACGGGCAATGATTTGAGCATCGGCAGAAAGCAGGTCCCAGGCGTGTTCACCGCCTGAAAAAACCGTTTTTTCTGGATCAGAATAGGTGTTGAACCAGCGAATGTCGTTGCCGGTATAGGTTTGGTCGTGTACAAATTCGTCGATCAGGTCGCCTGCCACGGTGAAAACCCGAATGACGCAGCGTTCGGGCAAATTGGCAAAAATCAACTTGCGATCTTCCTCGAAAGAACTGGCTCCTTCCCAGGAAGCGCCTCCATAATAAGGATTGGGATAGACAAACGGGTCAGAGCTTTTAATGCTCTCGTTAGCCGGCGTGCCCGCAAAAACGCGAAAACTGTTGGCCAACCGCGAAGATTCCAACGATTCCAGGTTGTTGAGCTCATCTCCCGTATCGAAGGCGGTGAGGGCCAAGGCATACTGCCAGCCATTCAATACATTATCGATGGTGTATTTATAAGTATACACCACCGTGTCTCCTTCGAAAGTCACCGGGCTTTCCAAACGAACGGAGTTGAAACCAGTCTCGAAAAACAAACCGTTTCCGGGAGCATCGTAAGCCGAAACCAGGTTGAGCGAAGACAGCAAATCGTTGTTGCCCTGCACATCAAACGCCAGCTTGGAAAGGTAAATACGGTAGCCTTCGAAATCTTCTCTTTTAGATATCGGGTCTAAGGAAGACTCTGAGTTGTCGCTCCAATAGATGTCGATGTTATTGTCCGTGGCGATCACCTTGGTGCGTGGAATATCCGGAGGGGTAGGAAGAATGAAACGGGTGATGATACCATTGCCGTCTTTGTCCTCGTCTTCGTCCAACACCCCGTTGAAGTTTACGTCTTCTCCGTTGTAAGCCGTTTGCGCCCAAGAGGCATTTTGAATGAGGTTTTGCTGTTGGGCAGGATTGTTTTCCGAGTTGGGCCGACCATCTTCATTCTTCTTGGCCAGAACCCAAGCCCAGGCAATGTCAATGGATTCGCCGGGCGCCAAAGATGGAAAAGGACCAATGGAGATAAGGTCAGATCGGTTCCCTGGATTGTTGAGCACCTGAGAAATACTTTGAGCACCACAATTCGGATTGGTAGAACTGTTTTCCACCCAACATTCCATTTCATTGAGGCCGGTAATCATTTTGTTATAGCGGCCCAATTCGGTGGTGGGAATGAAGTAAAGCGGATCCGACGAATTGTTAAAAATCCAGCTTTGGTAATTGGCTTTGAAATTAGGGTCCAGGTCGGGATGATGAAACCCGTCCTTGTCTTCTGCGCCCAAAAACTTATGGGCAATGTAGCTTTCGGTAAAACCTACATCACCGGTGGCATCATAGCAATACGCCATCCGCAAAGAATCGATGTAGCCGTTGCCACCCTTGTCATAAAAAGCAGAACCACCCTGACCCGCAGGCGTAATGTTGATGTTGCGCACCACTTCGTTGCTCCACATCGAGAAATAAACATCGTTGAGGGTACTGGTTCCCGAATTGGTGATCCGGTAGTTGGCAATCACGAAAAAATCGCTGAACGAAAAGTTCCAGTTGTAAGTTTCCAGGTGCACATCGATGTTGAGCGGCTGCAAGTGATCGTTGATCTGAATGCTGGTGCCCGGCACCTGAACGTTCTTATCGGAAAAGTCGCAAACGAAATCTTCGTGTGAAACGGCATCTGGATTGAAGAACGGGCTGTCGATAAGGGTGGATCGCTTGGTGATCTGTGACCCTACTTCACCGGTGAATTCAAATCCGGCAGCACCAGTGGCGTAACCACTGGTACGATCATATGCTGCGGTAGACACTGCCACGATGGCACCGTCAATTTTGGCCCCTACCCAAAAACCAGCCTCAAACAAGTGCTCTATCCCCGAGTTGACAGGAAATTCACAGGAAGGGCTACCGATCACATCGAAGTTGCCACTAAAAGAGTTGCCGAAAGTTCCCACGTTGGTCACCGTAAGCCCAACATTAGAAACCGAAGTCACACTTTCATCAAAAGAAGACTGTGCATGGGCGGTGAGCGAGGCACCACCCAACAGAATGGTTAAGACCTTGGTAAGCTTCATAATCCGTGCAAAGTTAGCTTTCTCCAATCGCTTGAATGTTTCGTGTGGTTTAAATTTTGACTACCGGCGAAGCCCAGCTCCACCCGTTTTCGTTGTAAAGTCGAACCACGTATGTTCCGGCCGGAAGATCAGGGAAAGCATCCCGATAAATCAACCGTTGGTCGCCATTTGCTGGCACCTGCTCGGTAAATACCCGTTGGCCAGTGAGTGTGAACAACTCAAGCGTGGCAACAGTACCTTTAAAGTTAGCGATTTGTAAGTTCCAATCGTCCATAACGGGATTGGTGAATACCACGCTCGTGCCCTGTGCATCCAACTCCGCATCGCCGGTGACCAATCCACTAAACTTTAAGTCTACAATTACCGGAAGGTGGTCAGACATTTCAAAAAGCGCATTAGCTACGCCCACCGGTACCGAAGCATTGCTCGGAGAATTGATGGTCCCATTGAACCGATTGCCGTCCTGGCCCAGTGCATCATAACTGCCGGGCACAATCGAAATATTTGCCGAATCGTTGATCACATGGCTGTTGGCCAGGATTAGATCGAAGCGATCGTCCATGCCTCCGCCTGAAAAACAACCTCCGCTGGTACGGGTACTTTGGGTATGGTATTGAGCAAAAGCCGAAGAATTGTTCCAGGAGCCCAATTGATTGATCGGGTCGAGGAAGCGAAACTGCTCGTTGGGGTGAGTCAGCAGGTTTTGCATGCCATCTTCGGTACTCGAACGCGCATTGAAATCACCGCATAGAATGTAGTTGCCACGCAAATCTTTCGCATCCAGATGGGCCATCAGCGCTTCCGTGCTGGCATCCCGATCCACCCGATCCGAGTTGCTGCTTCCCGCCTTCAGGTGCACCACAACCACGTGCAGGAATGTGGTATCCAGGGTAGTGGCGAGATTAGGATCGTTATAATAAAGCGTGTAAATGTCCAACACCCGCACGATGTTGGAATTGGAAAGGTCTTTGTCCACAAATTCTTGCCGGGCGAGGGTGAGCTTGTCTGAGTCGTAAAAAATATGGTTGACGATGCTTGAAAATCCGTTGTTGGTAAAATCGCCTTTTTCGTAAGAAGTCTTACTTCCGGTGTTTAACACATTCGCCAGGATGCGGTTGCCATAAACATTGTTGTCTCCCATCTCATTTACAGTGAGGATATCGGGCTTGACGTAGTTGCAGATGGTCGTTAAGTGGACGTCCTTGTCGGCTAAGGCGTTGTTGGTGCTGGTGCAAGAAGAGGTGAAGTTTCCATAGTTGAGCAAGTTGTAGTGCATCACCCGTAAGGTGTCTTGCCCGAAGGCGGAAAAGAAAGCGTTTCCCGCAATTAACACACAAAAAAGCGTAGTTGCACGGAAAACATTTCGATAGCTTGACATAGATTTTTGCTCTGGAAAGTGGCGCAAAAGTAATGTAAACCAATAGATTGACCGCAATCCAGGCTTTGTCTAAAAAGGCATTTCCTTACATGAATTGAACCTTAACAACTGTTGAGGTGTAAGCCCCAAAAATCCCCACTGGGATGCGGTTGGTACTTAATGGTGATAGCCCTATCTTCGTGGGTTCAAATTTTTGAACTGTGTCGGATCGGCTCGTCATCATCCCAACTTACCGCGAGAAAGAAAACATCGAAAAGATGATTCGAAAGGTATTTTCCCTGGAAAAACCCTTTCACCTCCTCATCATAGACGATGGATCGCCCGACGGGACCGCCGATATCGTAAAAACGCTCCAGAAAGAATTTACCGATAGCTTACACCTCGTAGAACGGGAAGGCAAGCTTGGATTGGGAACGGCTTACATCGCAGGCTTTAAATGGGCCCTGGCCCGAGGCTATGAATACATCTTCGAAATGGATTGCGATTTCTCACACAATCCCGACGATTTGCTTCGTTTGCACGAAGCCTGTGAAAAACAAGGCGGAGACATTGCCATCGGATCACGGTATGTGAAGGGTGGTAAGGTGAAAAACTGGCCATTAGGCCGCGTTTTGATGTCTTATTATGCCTCAGTCTACGTAAGGTTGGTACTTTGGATGAACATCAAAGACACCACAGCAGGCTTTAAGTGCTATCGCAAAAAGGTGTTGGAAACCATCAAATTGGATGAAATCCGTTTTGTGGGATATGCCTTTCAAATTGAAATGAAGTACACGGCTTCAAAGTTGGGTTTCAAACTCATTGAAGTGCCCATCACCTTCATCGATCGGGTAGAAGGGGAGTCCAAAATGAGTACTAAGATTTTCAAAGAAGCCTTTTGGGGAGTGATCCAAATGCGCAACAAGCGGGTATGAACCAGCATTATTTGATTGAAAACGCCCGGATCGTTAACGAAGGAACGATTACCGATGGCGGCATCCTGATTACCGATGGAAAAATTGCCGAAGTGTTTGAAGGACGCTATTCCGGCGAAATTCAAGCTCAAAACCGACTGAATGCAGGTGGAAAATACCTGCTCCCGGGAGTGATCGATGATCAAGTTCACTTTCGCGAACCAGGGTTGACCCACAAGGCTAACCTGACGACAGAATCAAGGGCGGCTGTGGCCGGCGGCATCACTTCCTTCATGGAAATGCCCAATACGGTTCCCAATACCCTAACACAAGAATTGCTGGAGGAAAAATACCAGCGTGCCGCCGAAGTATCGGTAGCCAACTACAGCTTTTTCATGGGTGCCTCCAACGATAATTTGGAGGAAGTATTGAAAACCGACCCTCGAAACGTTTGTGGAGTAAAGGTGTTCATGGGCTCCTCAACGGGCAATATGTTGGTAGACAACCGCAAAACCTTGGAGAATTTGTTCGCGGAATGTCCGATGCTCATCGCTACGCACTGCGAAGACGAGGCCACCATCCGGGCCAACTCGGCTAAATTCAAAGAACAATTCGGCGAAGAAGTTCCCATCCGCATGCACCCGGTCATTCGCAGCGAAGAAGCTTGCTACCGCTCTTCGTCTATGGCTGTTGAGTTGGCGGCCAAACACAACACCCGATTGCACGTGTTGCACATCAGCACCGCCCGGGAGACCCAATTGTTTGCCAACGATCGACCATTGGCCGAAAAACGCATCACGGCCGAAGTATGTGTACACCATTTGTGGTTCTCCGATGAGGATTACGACCGAAAAGGCACTTTCATCAAGTGGAACCCGGCGGTGAAAACGGCGGCTGATCGCGATCAGTTGTGGGAAGCTTTACGCTCCGATCGACTGGATATTTTGGCCACCGATCATGCGCCACACCAACGCGCTGAAAAAGAGAACACCTACTTTAAGGCTCCCTCAGGTGGCCCACTGGTGCAACATTTCTTGCCCGCGATGATGGATGCCGTGCACCAAGGGCGCATTACCATCGAACGTATGGTGGAGAAAATGAGCCACGCTCCGGCCATTTGCTTCGAGCTGGCCGATCGTGGATTTATTCGGCCCGGTTTTTGGGCAGATGTGGTGCTGGTAGATGCCAACAATCCATGGACTGTTTCTCCCGAAAATATTCTTTACAAATGTGGATGGTCGCCATTCGAAGGGCATACTTTCGGCTCCTAGGTGACCCACACTTTCGTCAACGGCCAGCTGGTATACGAAGGCGGCAAGGTCAACGAGGCCATTCGTGGCCAGCGACTCACCTTCAACCGATGAGGTTTCAAAGCTTTCGGTTATTAGTGGTGAGCCTGCTTTTGCTGGCGGTAATGTCGTGTAGTAACCGACCGAAGTTGCCTCCACGGCCCGACGATGTGCTGGAAGAAGAACAAATGCTGGAATTGTTGGTGGATGTGCACATGATAGAAGCCACCATTCAACGGCGGCTCATCAAAGGGGCAAACCCCAACTGGTTTGGTGCCCAACAGTACAAACTGATGTTCGATCGTCATGGCGTGCCACAAGAACAGTTTGAACGTAGTTATCAGTACTATTACCAGGATTCGAAAAAGATGACGGAGTTGTACGAAAAAGTCATCGAGGAGTTGAGCAAGCGTCAATCCACTATTGGCAAAGGGGGCAATTCGAAAGACCTTAAGCCGTCGAATTCTGGGCAAGCTCCTTCTTAAAGTAATTGGCGGTGAGCTTGATGGCGGCCCGCACCGGGCGAAATTCCATCGATAAAACCTCCTTCGCCTTATGGTTGGAAAAGGCGCGCACTTGTTGCGCAGAATGCGCATTCTCTCGCGTAATCTTTGCCATCTTACCCGTGAGCTTTTCCTGCAACCACTCCCAACGCCAGGCAATACTCAGCATCCACCGGGAAGCTGCAATTGATGGAGCAGGCACATTGAGCGATTCAGCGATCCAATCAAACACTTGTTTGTAGCTGAGGTTTTCTCCGGTCACCAAAAAGCGCTCGTTTTCGATGTCGCTTTTCATCAGTCTTTGCATGGCCTCTACCACGTCACGCACATCCACAAAGGCGTTGGCACCAGATGGGAAAAACTTCATGCCTTCCCACAGGGTTTGAAACAGTTGGGCACTGCTGGAACCCCAGTTGCCCGGACCGATAACGATGCAGGGGTTGACCACTACCACCGATAACCCTTCTTCGGCACCGCGCCATACTTCCCGCTCAGCGAAGTGTTTGCTGATGGAGTAATTGGAAGTGCGTTTGGAGGTTTTCCATTTGGTTTTTTCGGTTACCGGCAGCCCATTTGGGGCCGGACCAAGAGCGGCAGTGGAACTCACGTGGCAAAATTTGCGCACCTTGTTTTCCAGGGCCGCGTTCACCACATTGGCTGTTCCACTGATGTTGATCTGCACCATTTTTTTGGCATCGCCGGAGTCGAAAGATACCATGGCGGCACAGTGGTAGACTTCCTCAACACCTTTTAATTGATCGAACATTTTTGGTCCGTCCAATAGGTCGAGCTCTACCCACTCAATGGCTTGAAATTGGGCTTCGGTGCGGCCCAGTTGGAGAAATAATCTTCGAACGCGGTCGAGGTTGCTGTTGGACCTTCGGGAAGCGCGTATGGGCCGGTTTTCCAACACCAATTCAGCCAATAAGTGTGCGCCAACAAGTCCAGTCCCTCCCGTCACGAAAATCATACGGTAAAATTACATCAAAACAACTTGGCAGGCAGGGCGAATCGGGCACAGTCGTTCAAAATCGTCACAAAAAGTAGTTGCCAAAGCAGGATTGGAAAATACGAATAAGGCTATCTTTGGCGGCAAATACCGAAGGTTATGAATTTTGTGGAAGAATTAAGCTGGCGTGGAATGATCCATTCCATCATGCCGGGAACGGAGGCCGAATTGGAAAAAGGCATGGTGACGGGCTATGCGGGCTTTGACCCAACAGCAGATTCCTTACATATTGGAAACCTGGTGCCCATCATGATGCTGGTATTTTTACAGCGTTCGGGCCACAAACCCATTGCCTTGGTGGGCGGTGCCACCGGCATGGTGGGCGACCCTTCGGGCAAATCAGCCGAACGCAAACTCCTGGACGAGGAAACCCTTAACCACAACCTGGCTTGCCAGCGAAAGCAATTGGAACAGTTCCTCGATTTCTCCGATGCGCCCAATGCTGCCGAGATCGTCAACAACTACGACTGGTTCAAAAACCTGTCTTTTTTGGATTTCATCCGCGATGTGGGCAAACACATCACCGTCAACTACATGATGGCGAAAGACTCGGTGCAAAACCGTTTGGAGGCCGGACTTTCCTTTACCGAATTTTCTTACCAACTGGTACAGGGCTACGACTTTTACTGGCTCTACGAAAACAAGAATTGCAAGCTGCAGGTAGGCGGTTCCGACCAGTGGGGGAACATTGTTACCGGAACTGAACTCGTTCGTCGGAAAGCACAAGGATCGGCTTTTGCCGTGACCTGTCCGTTGATTACCAAGGCCGATGGCACCAAGTTTGGAAAGAGCGAAGGCGGCAACATTTGGCTGGACAAAGAAAGGACCTCTCCCTTCAAATTTTACCAATATTGGTTGCAGTCTACCGACGAGGACATTGTGAATTACACGCGCATTTTTTCTTTGAAAAGCCGCGAAGCGATAGAAGCGTTGGAAGCACAACACGCCGAATCGCCCGGCATGCGTTTGCTGCAAAAAGAGCTGGGCAAAGAACTTACCATTCGGGTGCACTCCGAAGCAGATTTTGATCGCGCTTTAGAGGCTTCTGAAATTCTGTTTGGCAAAGGCACCGCTGAGGCCTTGGCGCGACTTCCAGAGGCTGATTTGCTCACCATTTTCGCCGGAGTCGATCAAGGCGAAATTCAAAAAGCCGACATCGATGCAGGCATTCCGATCCTGGAGTTGTTGGCCGGTAAAACCAACTTTTTGCCTTCTACCAGCGAAGGACGCAGGGCGCTGAAGGAAAACTCGATCAGTATAAACAAAGTGAAGGTAACTCCAGACTTGGTGGTGACTTCTGAAAATCTGATTGCCGGCCGCTACCTGGTATTGCAGCGTGGTAAGAAGAAGAAATTCTTTGTGAAAGTAGTTTGAGCAGAGCTTCCGGCCTTTAGCGACCCGCGAACTGTTTTGTTTGCGAAATTCCCTTTTCAAGCGGAATTCCAGGTAAGTGTGCTGGTTGGTTTGAGGGGTATAATAGTTTTGACCACCGTACAAAAGTTGGCCTTTTCCATTGACCCATTTTGCGGCCATTAGTTTGTATACGCCCCGAGTGGCCGTAGGGTCGCCAAAGATGAGGAGCTTGCCTTCTCCGGTTTCAAAACTGATGGCCAATCGACTGCCGTCCACAACTTTTTCAACCACGCCAGGCGTACCGGCTTTGATAATCACCTTTTCTACACTCGAGTTAGACGATACCTTGAGGGTGCCTTCGTCGGTTTTTTTGGTCCCGGTTTTCTCTCCCCGAAACAGCACGATATCATGGGAAGCGTAAAACTGAATAGATTTTAGGTCCGCCTCACTCAGCTTGTATTTTTGACGAACTTCCTGTGTAAAAGGAATTTTGGGAGCGCAAGAAGTCACTAACAATAGCAGGGCGAAAAGGGGCCACAAAGAGCCGTGCAAAAATTTCCGGTTCATGGTTTAAAAAATGATTTCGCAACTCGTGAGCAAGAACCGTTCCAAGCTCAATCTACCAAGAGGTTACACCCACGGATGTCGCTGTGGTCAAATCGGCCCAGCACTTCAAACGTCCCATTTTCATATACCCTACCGAGGTCTTGGGTGGCAATGAAGCTGCAGGAATGGACATTGGCAAGGTCAATTAGGTTTAGACCTCCCGCTTGTTCGGCTTCCAACAGGGTCAAAGGGTCGTTGGCGTCTCGCACCAGCGCTCGAAACCATGGGGGCCCGGTAAATCGGCCTTTTCCTTGAGAATAAGCTTGTGAAAGCAGTTCCGTCATGCCGTATTCGGAATGGATCGGTTGTGGTCCAAAGCCTTTTTGCAATTGGGCGTGCAACGCGGCTTTAATCATCTCCTTCCGGCGTCCTTTCATGCCTCCGGTTTCCATCACTACCGTCGACTTTAGTGGGAAGGGCAACTGTTCTGCCAAATCCAGCAAGGCGTAACTGACACCGAGTAGTAAGGTGGGAACACTGCGTTTTTCAAGGTTTTGCAGCTGCTCCACCAATTCACCTTGGTGCCTGAGGTAAAACCCACTTTCACGAAACCGACTTTGAGCGATCAGTTTTTCGGCCATGTAAATCAGGGAGGAGCCATCCCTTTCCAGGTAGGAGGGAAGTAAGGCCAATATGCACCAATCCTCGGCAGGTCCGTATTGCCTTTCAAATTCCAAATTAAAGCTCTGTTCGTAAAGAGAAACATCGGCTACCAGGTGTTCACTTCTCACCATGCCGGTAGTGCCGCTGCTTTGAAAAGTGATGGCCGGAGAAAGCCCTTCGGAGATGACCCGTTGGGTTTTGAAAAACGAAATAGGCAAAAATGGAATGTCTTCCACCTGCGCTACTTGGTTCACATCTATCTTTAGGGCTCCAACAAAGTCGCGGTAAATGGGAACGCTTTTCGCTTGATACCGAAATATTTGAAGCGCCAATGCGTTAAAATCATCAGCACTTCCGAGGTTAAAAATCCGTGCTGCCCAAGGGCTGCCTGGTGCGTTGGTCAAGGCTCGGTTGGGATTAATTCGTAGCTTTACAAGACCTTTACTGGTTATGCAAATACGCTCAAAATTAGCTTTTCTTGTCGGTTTAATGGCGCTCGTTCTCGCATCTGCGTGTCGAAGAGATGAGTGCGATCAACCGGTTCCGGAGATCGATCTGGTAGAGTTTACCCAGTTTAGCAGAGATTCTGCCGTGCTGGTGATTTCCTTTAAAGATTGTGATGGCGATGTTGGGTTACCGCCAGAGCTAAAAGACGGAGAATTTCGCCACAACCTTTTTGTAGAATACTTTGAGTTGCAACAAGGGGAGTGGGTCCGTTTTGACACCACCGGTACAGGTGCTGACGGGCTCTACTATCGGGTTCCTCTAATCGATCCTGAAGGAAGCAGCAAGACCTTAGAGGGAGATATCTCCATCAAGCTGGGCAGCTATTACAACGTTTTCTCTCCTTACGATACGGTACGTTACGAAATCAGGCTGAAAGACCGCTCGCTGAATGTTTCGAACGTGATCACTACCCAGACCTACGTTTTCCCCCGTTAATTCAATTTCCTTATAGCGTTCAGGTAAACATCGGAACTTCAGTTCAATGGTTTACCCAAAAATCGACTTATAATGCAGTATGGTCCAATCGAAGCATGGATTACTGTAGCGTTGCGCTCCAATAAGTATACTTGGGAAAGTGATTAGATTTGGCCGGAAGCAGCTGAATTGATGCTGAACAGCAGGTCGCCCACTTTTTCTATCGAAGAATAGAAGTCAGTGTAGATCATGCCGCTGCGGATGTTGTAGTCCCTGCGGGCAATGCTCTCCAAGTGCTGGCTGCGCATCTGGTCGCGGATAGTGTTGATTTCCACCTCAATCTTTTCAGGCGTTTCCAGAGAGATTTCACCCACATCCATTTGCAGGTTATCTACCGTCACTTCAAAGGCGGCTTCTACTTTGGTCATCAATTCCTTGAGGTGGTTGCGCTGCTCCGGGGTAAACCATGCCTTTGCGTCTCGTTTGGCGGCATAATTGCGCGACATTTGAAAGTAGATATCACCAATATCTTCCAAATCGCCTACGATACTCAACATGCTACGCACCCGTGCTGAAGTAGCAGCGGTGAGTCCACCTTCCGAAACTTTCAACAAGTATTGAATGACCTCTTCTTCGATTCGGTCGGTGATGATCTCGTATTTCTCAATACGCTCGATCAGCTGTTTTACCTTCTTTTCATCCTTAGAAGACATCAGCTCTTCTACAAACCCATGCATCTTTTGGGTAATGCGCCCAAATTTGGTCACCTCCTTGCGCGCCTCTACCAAAGAGAGCTCTGGCGTGGCCAAAATGCCGCCACCAATAAAGTCGAGGTGAAACTGTTCGTCTTCTTCGTTTTTGGTAGGCACCATATAGGTTACCAATTTGGCAATAAAAGGCACGAACCAAATCAAAAGACTGGTATTGATGATGTTGAATACCGTGTGAAACAAAGACAATTGCAACTGGTTGTTGCCTTTTTCAAACACGCCGGGATAGCCCGAAGACAGAGCATTCCACAGGTATTGTATGAAATCGGTGAACCACGGCAGGGCGATAATCATCCACAACACCCCAAACGTATTGAAGATAAAGTGGGCCCTGGCGGCCCTTTTCGCGTGCACGTTGGCAATCAATGCGGCAAGGTTGGCGGTGATGGTAGTACCAATGTTTTCGCCCAACACCAAGGCAGCGGCCATTTCGTAGGTAATGATGTTTTGAAACAACAAGCCCAAGGTGAGCGTCATGGCCGCACTGGAAGATTGCAGCACAATGGTGAGAATGGTGCCCACCAAAACAAACAAAAGGGTGGTTAAGATGCCCAAATCAGTGTAGGACGACAAGAATTGAAGGCTGTTTCCATCCAGCTTGGGAATTGAGTCTTTGAGGGCGCTCAGTCCAAGAAACAGCAGTGCAAAACCGATTAGAAACTCAGCGGTTGCTTTCACCCGGCCGTTGCGGATGAACATTAGCGGAAAGCCAATGGCAATGATGGGCAGTGAATAATCGGAAATATCGAGCTTACTAAAACCAAAGATAGAAACCAGCCATGCCGTAACCGTAGTGCCAATGTTGGCCCCCATGATTACTCCAATGGACTGGCGCAAGTTCAATAGCCCAGCATTGACAAAGCTCACCACCATTACTGTAGCGGCAGACGAACTTTGAATGAGGGAGGTAATGGAGAAGCCCGTGAGGACCCCACTGAGACGGTTGGTGGTAATGGCTCCCAGAATTTGCCGCATCTTTTTGCCGGCAATTTTCTGGATGCCTTCGCTCATCACCTTCATCCCGTAGATGAAGAAACCAAGCGATCCAACAAGCTTTAGAAAGTCGAGAAGGGTAAAACCAGTAGACGGATCATCCATCGAATCAGTGTATTAAAAACGGTAGACTCATTGCAAATCTAAGTCGCTCGCATGGATCGATTAGAGGTGTTGTGTTAATCTGAGGTTAACTTTGGGTTAACGGTTGGCCGCTTTGAGCACCAAAAAAGGGACAGGTATGCATGGGGAATGGAGGATGGGTTCGAATGGCGTGACCGATTAAAATTCGATCTCCATCCGGCATTATAGCTCGGCTACTTTTTACCTTTTGTTTTAAGTTTTGCTTAATCTTCAATTAATGTTATTGTAAATGCGCCCCCCTAATTTCAGCTTTCGAAACTCACCCATGGAAGCGGCAAATTATAAGGTGCTCATTATCGACAACGACCCGGGAGACCGGAGCCGGATAGAAAGTGCACTGTCCGCAGAAGGCTATCGGGTTTATGCTGCTGGCACTGCGCAGGAAGGTATTCACACGGCCAATGCTGAATTGCCCCATTTGGTTTTCACTGAGTTGGTGCTGGACGACATGGACGGTGTAGGCGTTTGTGTGGAGCTGCGCGAAAATCGAATGCTCAACCAAACGGGGATTGCCGTTTTATCCCATCGTCAGGAAAACTATTCCCAAATTGCCGCACTCAATGCTGGTGCAGACGATTACTTAGTGAAGCCCGTAAATACCCGGCTCTTTTTGTCCAAGGTCCGCGCCATGTTACGCCGGTTGGACACCCTCGATGCTTTGCCAGGCAATGCAATAGCGGGCTTGCGCATCGATCGGGAGAAGTTTTTGGTCGTACGAAACAACCGCGAAATCTTCCTTCCTCGCAAAGAATTTGAAATCTTATCGTTGCTGGTGAGCAAGCCCAAAAAAGTATTTTCTCGTGAAGAGATCAAAGACGAAGTATGGGGGTTCTCCGAAAATGTAAGAAGTCGGACCATCGACGTGCACATTCGTAAGCTGCGCGAAAAAGTAGGCGAGCGCCTCATTAAAACGGTGAAAGGGGTGGGCTACAAGCTCGAAGCCTGACCCTACCATTTTTTTCTCTTTGTTTAGCCCTTTTAAGGGTTGTAAGGCATCGGAAAGCCCTTGATCTTATCGGTTCGGTTGCCTTCTAATTCTGGATTTCCTTAAACGTTTAACCAGAGGTTTTTGCCGTGTTTGCTTCATCGG
>ERZ1740068.209-NODE-209-length-35765-cov-6.110809_pt1 | contig 35765 bp, 27 predicted proteins | sample MGYA00581735_ERZ1740068 | MGnify/ENA primary metagenome ERZ1740068 (study PRJEB43018, sample SAMN04849740) | marine metagenome | isolation source: floating plastic debris | place: Pacific Ocean | collected 2008-08-30 | study: EMG produced TPA metagenomics assembly...
TGGGTATTTTCAAAAATTAAAAAGCCCCGGGGGCTTTGGCGGTGCCTCGTCACCTCGGCATTTGGCTCCTGCCCTTAGAGGGATAAAATGTGCCCCCCCCCCCTGCCCTTTGCTGTGAAACATGGCATAGCTGGCCCATGGGTATGGTCATTTCCTTTGCGGCGCTCTTTTTATCCGTCATTTTGATGCAGCTCTCTTCGGGCGGCGTAGGCCCGCTCGATGCGCTGTCGGGCATCACGCTGGAGTTTACCACCACGCAGATTGGCGCTCTGGGCTCGGCGCATTTTCTTGGCTTTTTCATCGGCTGTTGGTGGGCACCGCGCCTGATGGGCTCGGTCGGGCATGCGCGGGCTTTTGCAGCCTTCACAGCAGCCGGCACCATCGGGCTCATGGCGCATATGCTGGTCGTGGATCCGTGGGCCTGGGGCGCGATGCGCGTGGCCTCGGGCATGTGTGTCGCGGGCTGTTACACCGTCATTGAGGCTTGGCTCAACGCGAAAATCACCAATCAAACCCGCGGGCGCACCATGGGCTTTTATCGCGTCACAGATATGGGCGGGCAGCTTGTGGCGCAGATGATGATCTCTGTGCTTGAGCCGGCATCCTACGTCTCCTACAACATTCTCGCGATATTTTGCTGCGCCTCGCTGTTGCCACTTGTCCTGACCAAACGGCGACAGCCGGATACGCCCTCCGCCCCACGCCTCCGCCCCTCTTTGGCGTTTCGCGCATCGCCCATGGCTGCTTTGGGCGTGGTTGTTGCTTCTCTCTCAGGCGCCACCTTTCGCATGGTTGGCCCGCTTTACGGCGACAAAGTTGGGCTCGCCATCGACCAGATCGCCTATTTTCTGGCTGTCTTCATCCTCGGAGGTGCTCTGTCACAGATTCCGGTCGGCTGGCTTGCGGACAAGTATGACCGACGCCATGTGATGATTGGCCTCTCGATCGCGGCCATCACCAGTTGCATTGTCACCGCCAGCGTGCAGGGGCTCAGCGTGAACGGCATCATGCTCACCGCTTTTTTCTTTGGGCTGACATCGTTCCCGATCTATTCCGTCGCCGCCGCCCATGCCAATGATTTTGCCACACCTGAAGAACGCGTGGAACTGGCCGCCGCGCTCATGTTCTTTTTCGCCGTGGGGGCGATCGCAGCCCCTCTGGTGGCCTCAGGCTTGATCGAACGCTATGGGCCCGCCGCCATGTTCATGATGATTGCTGCGGCCCATGCTGTGCTCATTCTTTTTGGCATCGTGAGAATGCGGGTGCGCCCGACCCAAGACCAAAAGACCAGCTATGTCTGGCTGCCACGCACGTCCTTTACAATCGGTCGACTGACCCGAAACGACGAGGAAGATCCCAAGAAATAGGGCCCGGGATCACGTGTTTCTTCTGGTTAAAATATCCCCGAAGGCATGACCTTCAGGCCGAACAGCTCGCCCCGCCAAGCACGCAGAATTTGGCGCAATGCGGGTGGTTGAGACTGACCGGCGCTTCCGCCTCTTTGAGCGTTTCGCCCATTTCAAACTGCTCATCATAGGGCAGCAGCGTGCAGGCCAGAACCGTTGGCTTGTCTGCTCCCTTGCGCTTCACCACCATGCGCGACGAGGCACACATCACGTCACTGGGCGACTTATCGAGTATGCCCCAGCACGCCGTCGTAATCTCGGGCACCTCTACTTGCTCGTCCATCTCGGGAAAGAGCACTGTGGCGCCCGGGTTCATCGCATCAACCTCAAACCCGTATTGTTCATAAAGCCGTCGGTAGCCGGCGCGCGCATCCGCATCGCTTTCACCCCAGATGCTGCGACCGGCGACGGTCATCTGAACGCCGTTGTCGCGCAGCCAGCACATCCCTTCCAGCATCCGATCAAAGCTGCCCTTCCCCCGCTCTTTGTCGTGGTTTTCAGGGTTCCAGTGATCGACTGAGATCCGGAGGGTCAGTTTTTTCCCAAAGGCCTCGTGCAGCTCCAAGACCCCATCCATCATTTTCTTGCGCATCATCGGGCGCATGGCATTTGTCAGGATCAGCACGTCATACCCGCGCTCAAGCGGCGCCCGCGCCATACCGATCATCTGCGGGTTCATGAACGGCTCACCGCCCGTAAACGCGATCTCCCGCAGGTTCCATTGCCGGTCATCAAGCTGATCGAGATACTCGGACACCTCGTCCTCGGTGATGTAGACCAAACGATTGTTGGTGGGTGAGCTTTCGATGTAGCAATTCAGGCACGCAATATTGCACAGCGTGCCGGTATTGAACCAAAGCGTTTCGGGCCGTGTCAGAGCCACATGTGCGCGCCGTTCGCCCTTTGCCGTCGTCTTTGGGTCGACAAACTTTCCCGCATTGGCCGTGAGCGGCGCCACATCTTTCATGGATCTGCCCGAATTCTATTGCTTTCCCGCTGTAACCTGCTTTTTTTGACCCAAATTGCAATCGCCTTTCGCTGACAGGTTCGTGATACGCTTGCGCTAAATCACGGTCGAAGACGCGATCGCGCCCTTTTTTTGAGGCACACCTCATGGTCTCACGCGTCATTCCTGTTGAGCCGTTCGATCTGGTCATCTTTGGCGGCACCGGCGATCTGGCCCGGCGCAAGATCCTACCTGGTCTCTTCCGTCGATTCTGTGCGGGCCAGATTCAGGGGGATGTGCGCATCATCGGTGCTGCGCGCGCCGAAATGGACACCGAAGGCTATCGACATTTCGCCGCTGAGGCGATTGCGGAATTTAACCAGGGCCATGACTGTGACCATGGCGAGGATCAACCCGCATCTCTGAAGGCGTTTCTGGCGATGTTGCACTACGACGTGCTCGACGCGTTGGGCGACGAAGGCTGGCCCAAACTGAAGGATCTGACCCGGCCGGGCCGCATCAGAGCGTATTACTTTTCCGTTGCACCACGGCTTTTCGGGCCCCTGGCGGAAAAACTGCATGACATCGGCATGGTGGATGACAAGGCGCGCATCGTGGTGGAAAAGCCTTTTGGCCGCGATCTTCAAAGCGCCAAAGAGCTCAACCGTGCCATTGCAACGCATTTCACCAAAGAACAGATCTATCGCATTGACCACTATCTCGGCAAAGAAACGGTCCAGAACCTGATGGCGATCCGGTTTGGCAACCTGCTTTTTGAACCGCTGTGGAACAGCCAGTACATTGACCACATTCAGATCACCGTGGCCGAAGTCGTGGGCATTGGCACGCGGGGTGATTACTATGACCGCGCGGGTGCGATGCGCGACATGATGCAAAACCATCTGATGCAGCTTTTGTGCCTGATCGCGATGGAGCCCCCGGCCAAATTCAAACCAGATGCGGTGCGCGACGAAAAACTGAAGGTTATTCGTGCGCTGGATCCAGTTGCGCCCGAGGATGTCGTGCGCGGCCAGTATGAAGGCAATGGCGAACGGCCGGGCTACGTCCATCAAGTGGGCAACCGCGATACAAAAACCGAAAGCTATGTCGCCTTGCGCGCCCGCGTGAGCAATTGGCGGTGGGCGGGCACGCCCTTTTATCTGCGCACCGGTAAGCGGCTGCGCGAGCGAACAAGTGAAATCGCCGTGGTCTTCAAAGACGCGCCCCACTCGATCTTTGACGAGGATAGTGGCCGGCACTCCAACATTCTGACGATCAAACTGCAGCCCAATGAAGGCATTGAATTGGGCGTCACCATCAAAGAGCCCGGCCCGGGCGGCATGCGTCTTGTGGATGTGCCGCTCGACATGTCTTTCGCCGAGGCGCTTGGCCCCGAAGAGGCCGATTTCCCAGACGCCTATGAGCGGCTGATCATGGATGTGATCCGCGGCAACCAGACGCTTTTCATGCGCGGCGATGAGGTCGAGGCCGCCTGGGCCTGGACCGATGCGATCATCGAAGGGTGGAAGGATCGTGGTGAGGCACCGCTGACCTATGCGACCGGCAGCTCCGGCCCGGACGACGCGCTCATGCTCATGCACCGCGACGGGCGCCGCTGGCGGGAGATCAAGGCATGACCCTTCACGAGTATCCTGATCTGGATATGCTCGCGCTGAGGCTTGCAGATCGGCTTGCTTCAAACCTGCGCCAAGCGCTGGAACGGACGGAAACCGTTCTCTTTGTGGTGCCCGGGGGCACAACGCCCGGCCCGATCTTTGACACGTTGAGCGCGGTCGATCTGGAATGGGCTCGTGTGCGCGTGCTTTTGAGCGATGAGCGTTGGGTGCCCGAAGATGATCCAAGATCCAACACAAAGCTGGTGCGCGAACGGCTCCTCACCGGGCGCGCCGCCGCTGCGCAGATGGTCCCGCTGCATGAGGAAGGTCTGACACCACATGCCGCGCTGGAGAAATTGACAGAAGGCGTTGAACCCGCTTTGCCGATTGATGTCTGCCTTCTCGGCATGGGCGCAGACATGCACACGGCCTCTCTCTTTCCCGGCGCACCTGGTCTGAGTGCCGCGCTTGGCCCAGAAGCCCCTGTCCTCACTGTACAAGTCCCAGAAGGCCAGCCAGAGACACGGATCAGCCTTTCTGCGCGCGTGCTCAGAGTTGCGGTTGCTCTGCACGTTGTGATCACGGGCGCGGCCAAAAAAGAGGCGCTTGAGCGGGCTGTTCACCTGCCGCCGGAAGAGGCCCCGATCGCCGCTCTCCTGGACAGGGCAGACATACATTGGGCGGAGTGAGCATGGGGCGAACCCCTTTCTTTCGCCCAACGGCAAGGCGTCGGTTTTGCCATAAACTACGCAAGGAGCGCCTCCATGTGGGAGACACTTAAGGACGCAACACGACCCACCATTCTGGATCTCATGAAGGATCCCGACCGAGCCGAGGCCTTCTCTGTGCGTGCAGACGGCCTCCTTTTTGACTACTCCAAGACAAGCATGGACGGGCCTGCGCGGGATCAGCTGATCGCGATTGCTGAGGCCCGGGGTGTAGAGGCGCGCCGCGATGCAATGTTTTCCGGCGCAAAGATCAACGAAACAGAAGGCCGGGCTGTCCTTCACACGGCGCTGCGCAACCTGTCGGGTGGCCCGGTCGAGGTGGATGGCAAGGACGTCATGCCAGAGGTCAAAGACACCCTGGCCCGCATGGGACGCTTTGCCGAAGACGTCAGATCGGGTGCATTTCAGGGCGCAGGTGGACCCATCACCGATGTCGTCAATATTGGCATTGGCGGCTCGCATCTGGGCCCCGAAATGGCCACGCTTGCCCTGGCGCCCTACCATGACGGCCCGCGTTTTCATTTTGTATCCAACGTGGACGGCGCAGACATCGCCGACGCGCTCAAAGACCTCGATCCAACCAGAACCCTGGTCATTGTCGCATCAAAGACCTTCACCACGATTGAGACGATCACCAACGCGCAAACCGCACGTCGCTGGATGGCGGATGCGGTCGCACGCCCGGGCGATCAATTCGCAGCCCTCTCCAGCGCGGAAGACAAAACCGCGGCCTTTGGCATCACGCCCGACCGCGTGTTCGGTTTTGAGGATTGGGTCGGCGGGCGCTACTCGATGTGGGGGCCGATCGGGCTGTCTCTGATGATTGCCATTGGTGAAGCAGCGTTCACCGAGTTTCTGCGCGGTGGCGAGAGCATGGACATCCATTTTTGCACAGCACAGCTGGCGAATAACATGCCCGTCATGCTGGCCTTGACAGGTTTGTGGCACAGCCATGTTTGCGGCTATGCCTCCCGCGCGGTCCTGCCCTATGACCAACGGCTTTCGCGCCTGGCGGCCTATTTCCAGCAGCTGGAAATGGAAAGCAACGGCAAGGGTGTCACGATGGAGGGCAGCCCCGTCGAAAATGGCAGCGGCCCCATTGTCTGGGGCGAGCCCGGCACCAACGGCCAGCACGCATTTTATCAACTGATCCACCAGGGCACGCGGGTCATCCCCTGTGAATTCATGGTGGCGGCCAAGGGGCATGAGGCAGAGCTGGCCCATCACCACGCGCTGCTTATCGCCAATTGTCTGGCGCAATCAGAGGCGCTCATGCGCGGGCGCTCCATGGATGAGGCACGCAAGATGATGCAAGAGGCCGGGTTTTCCGGCGCAGAGCTGGAACGTCAGGCGGCGCACCGCGTGTTCTCCGGCAACCGCCCCTCTTCAACCCTGATCTACAAGACACTAACTCCATTTGTCCTGGGGCAAATCATAGCGCTCTATGAGCATCGCGTCTTCGTGGAAGGCGTCATATTGGGCATCAACTCCTTCGACCAATGGGGCGTGGAATTGGGAAAGGTTCTGGCCAAAGACATGGAAAAGATCCTCTCCGGCGAGGCCAGCGCCGAGGCCAAAGACCCATCCACACAACACCTCTTGAATTTCGTGCAAAGTGCGACCTGAGGCGAGGCTCGCCCGAAAGGGAGAGACGAGCCCCGCGCCCAAGCACATCCTACCGCGTTAGGGCTTTGCCCATGCGCGGCAACCTGGCCTTCTTGAGCAGCCCCCGCATCTCCCAAATCTGCCCCGAAAACGCATTGGCGCGCGCCAGAACACGCTCTGCCGCACCCGCCACCATGTCGGGTTGCGCCGCATGAAGCCCCACCAAAAACGCATCCGGATCGGCCCGCGACAGACCTTCTTCGGCCAGAACGCCGCGCGGAAAATCCTTGGCATTGACGGTCACTATCGCATCAGCATGCCCAGCAATGGCAGCGGCCAGCACATGCACATCCGCAGGGTCCGGCAACCAAAGCCGCGCCTCTAGTGACGCAGGCCACGTCACCTCAGAGCGCGGCCAATCCCGCTTGAGCATAACGAGTTCGCCCGCCGCTTGCGCCACCCCGTCCGGGCCAAGCTTTATCGCCGCGCGCTGCCACTCCTCCAGGATCCGTGCCGACCAGAGCGGTTCAAACCCGCCCGCTTTGGCCACTTCAAGAAGCATCTCCCGCATCACAGTGGGGTAGATCACACAGGTGTCCAGAAGCGCCTTCATAGCCGAAAAAAGAGCGCATTGAGATAGGCCGTTTCGGCCAGCTGAGGATGTTGCGGATGATCGGGGCCAGCAAAGCCCGTACGGATCAATGCCCCGCGACGCCCTGCCCGTCCGATCCCGCGCACGCTGGCCGATCGAAACTTGGCCAGATCGGCCGCATGCGAGCACGAACACAGCCCCAAAATGCCCCCGTCGGCCACCAAAGGCGCGGCCAAGCGCGCCACCCGCTCATAGGCGCGCAACCCGGCCTCCAGCGCTTGTTTGTTGGGCGCAAAGGCTGGCGGATCACAGATCACCACATCAAATTCGGCGCCGTCCTCTGCAAGTGCCGCCAGCGTGTCGAAGGCATCGCCTTGCCGCGTGTCGAAATCAGAGGCTCGTCCCATCCGTCTGGCGGCATCGCTGGCCAATTCAAGCGCCGCGGCCGATCCATCAACGGCTAAGGCCATTTTTGCCCCAGCGGCAAGTGCTGCCAAAGAAAACCCACCCACATGGGAAAACACATCTAGCACGCGCGCATCTTTTGCCAGGCGGGCCGCGAAAGCATGGTTCGGGCGTTGATCGTAAAAGAGCCCGGTTTTCTGACCTTCCTTGAGATCCGCCAGATAGATCGCCCCATTCATGCTGACCTCGACCGGGCCATCCGGCCATCTGCCCAGCAAGACCTCGCTTTGATCATCCAGCCCTTCGAGACTGCGCGCACGACCGGCGGCGTTTTTGATCACATGAGAAACACCCGTCACATCGCGCAACGCCGCGACCAATTCCGGCAAGAGACCCTCCGCCCATGCGGCATTGGGCTGCAAAACGGCGCACTCCCCAAATCGGTCAATCACCACGCCCGGCAAGCCGTCACCCTCCGCATGAATCAGACGGTAGAACGGATCGTCATAAAGCTTTTCGCGCAAAAGCAGGGCCGCGCGCAGCTTGTCGTGCAGCCATGCCTGATCAATCGATCGAGTGAGATCACGCTCCAGAACCCGCGCGAAGATTTTTGAGGCCGGGTTGACACCGACCAGCGCCAAGGGTGCGCGCTCGGCGTCTTCCAAAACGCACACTGTCCCGCGCGCGATTTTCTTCGTGCGCCTGTCCGTGACCACCTCATTATCATAGACCCAAGGGGCCCCGTGCCGAATGGCGCGCGCATTGGCTTTGGGTTTCAGGCGGATCACAGGCAAAGAGGACGGCGTCATGGCCGTCCCCTTAAGCGGTTTCACGATTTTCGGAAAGCTCAGAGTTGGTTGAGCGCGCCGAAAAGGCCCAGGTTATCGGCGACATACCCGCCGGGTTGGGTCATTTCAGATTGGATCACACCGATCAAGTGATCGGTGATGCGAACCTTTTGGGTGTTCCCGACCTTTTCTGCCGCGAATGCCGCTTTGCCACCGAGGGCTTTGAAATCGGCTTTCACAAACTTCGGCTCACCAAAGAGCTGTCCGGTGACAGGATCCCGCAGCGACATGTTGAATTGGATGGAATGCACCCCGCCCACAGTGTAGCGGGCTTTTTCTGTCAATGCGTGAAAGCGGGTCACTTCGATGTGAAGCTGCGCGGGCACGGTGCCCGGCGTCATTTGGCGAATGCCTTGCACCATTGCGTTTTCAACGATCTTTTGCACCTGAGAATGACGGTCTCCCACCGGGTCTTCCCGCCACACGATGTCTCCACCCGGATAGAACCGGTTGCGCTCAGACACCTCCAGTGTTCGCGGCACTTCAACCAGCACGGTCTGAATGTCAAACGACGAGGGCACTGGCGCTGCGGCCAGGCGCTCTGTGGGTGCCGTTCCAGGCACGTTTCGCGTGGTTTCAACCGGCGCGCTGGCGCAGGCAGTCAGTGCAAGACCCGCGAGGAGTCCAAAGATCAATTTCATAGGTGTCTTCATAGCTGTCATGGCAACCTCCATTCTACTCTTGAGGTGCCTTGTCCGGCCTGTTTTCAGGTCTTTATGGACACGGCTCCGTCCCTCGGAGAAAGAAATTGCCCATGAAATGAGGCGCATTTTAGACAAAATGACAACGAAACAGCGGTTTTTACCGCCCGAAACCTTGTAAACCGGCTTTCAGCTTTGACGTATCCCGCTCAGGCCTGCGCCGGACGATCCTTGGATCGCCAGCCACCGCGGCGCTTCGGGCGCAGGGCCGCTTGCTGTCCTTCGCGCAACACCGCGGTCATCGGATGATCGTCATTGTCCGCGCCATAGCGTTCAATGAGCGCATCAATCGACGGGCGCGCATCGGCGCCATCCGGCAAGGACAGGGCCCAATCCAGGAAAATGGACCGGCACTCGCCCCAGGTGATGCCGTCAATGCGATAGGCTTCAAAGATCAACCCCTTGGGATCCAGCGGATCATGCACCATGTTGCGGCTCTCCTTTATCGCGCAGCACCTGTTCAATCACCTGTGCCGCCGCAGTGACCATCTCGTCAAGCCCTCTTTCCAACCCAGCAAGTGTCGCAAAACCCGTGTCCCGCAAGAGCATGGCACATCCCCCCTGACCCAGCTTGTCCAGATCAAGCGCCGTGTCCCCAAGCAGCCGGGCAATCTGCGTGATGGTCCAGCACAGCTGATAGGCCTGTCGCAACACGCCTTCGCTCGTCCCGTCATAAACGCCGATCCGAGACCCGGATGCCAGACCAGAAAGCACATCTCGCCGCGTTTCAGCCGCGATCAAGGCACCCGCCTGTGCTATCAGCTCAATGTCCTGCATGCGACCGGCGCCGAGCTTTGTGTCCCACCCGCTTGCGGGCGATTTTGCCTCGGCGATGCGCGTGCGCATATCCACGACCCCCGCCAAAACGCGCGCAGGGTCGCCTTTGACGCTAAGGAGATTGGCGCGAAACGCCTCTACATCGCGAGAGAGTTCTGCAGGCCCGGCCACGACGCGCGCACGGGTCAGCGCCAGATGTTCCCACACCCAGGCCTCGTCCTGCTGATAGGATTGAAAGGCCGCCCAACTGGTGGCCACGGGCCCCTGGTTGCCCGAAGGGCGCAGCCGCATATCCACCTCATAGAGGCGTCCTTCCGACATGGGCACGGTGAGCGCTGTGATCAGAGCCTGCGTGGCACGGGCGTAATAGGCGCGGGTGGAGAGCGGGCGAGGCCCCTCGGAACTGCCGTCACCGGGCGCATCATAGATCACTATGAGATCGAGATCAGAGCTGGCGTTGAGCTTGCCCGCCCCGAGCGATCCCATGGCCAGCACAATCGCCCCACGCCCGGGGGGTGCGCCATGTTTCAAAGCAAACTGAGCCAGCACAATCGGCCAGAGCGCGCCCACAACAGCCGCCGCCAAATGGGCATATTGAAGGCCCGCCTCATCTGCATCAATCAGTCCGCGCAAATGATGCACGCCCACACGAAAATGCCATTCCTTGGCCCAGGCACGCGCTGCATCCAATTGCCGTTCGTAATCCTCTTGTGCCTCCAGATGCTTTGACAGCTCCTCTCGCAACCCATCCTCTCCGGGCCAGTCAGAAAAGAAATGCCCCGCAATCACGGCCTCAAAGACCGTGGCATTCCGCGACAGATACTTTGCCAGCCCGGGCGCGGTGCCCGCGATATCGACCAAAAGATCCAAAAGCTGCGGACGCGCCTCAAACATCGACAGAACCTGCACGCCCGCAGGCAATCCCGCCAGAAAACCATCAAACGCCAAGAGCGCCGCCTGCGTATCAACCCCTTGCGACAGCCGAGACAGAATGTCGGGCTGCAACCGGCGAAAAACCTGCTGTGCCCGAGAAGATCGCAATGCGGGATAGCTATACCACCTCGCGATGATCGACTGATCCAGGTTATCACTCAACGTGACGGGGGCCTCTACAGGCGCTTCATGAGTAAAAAAGGTCTCAATCCGCGAGTGGACGGCGCTCAGCCGATCGAACAGCTCACTCTCCAACTCCGTTCGGTCGTAGTCCATCATCGCAGCCAGCCGTTCAAACCCGTCCGGGCTGCGCGGCAGAGAATGGGTTTGCGCGTCATGGATCATCTGCAGGCGATGCTCCACCGTGCGGTGAAACGTGTAGTGATCGCTGAGATCCACCGCCGCCTCATTGGGGATCCACCCCTTCTGCGCCAACCGGACCATACCATCTAGCGTGCCGCGCACGCGCAAATCCGGATCACGGCCACCCGAAATCAACTGCTGGGTTTGGGTGAAGAACTCAATCTCCCGGATACCGCCGCGTCCGAGCTTCATGTTGTGCCCTGGAAGCGTGATGCGCTTTGAAATGCCTTTATGCGCCCTTATGCGCAGCCGCATGTCATGGGCTTCATCAATCGCTGCAAAATCCAAGTGCTTGCGCCAGACAAACGGCGTGAGGGTCTGAAGAAACCGCTGCCCGGCCACGAAATCGCCGGCACAGGGCCGCGCCTTGATATAGGCCGCGCGCTCCCAGTTGCGGCCCAGACTTTCATAGTAGCCTTCCGCACGCGCCATCGCGAGGCACACCGGCGTGACGGCGGGATCCGGTCTCAGGCGTAGATCGGTGCGAAACACATACCCGTCAGAGGTGCGATCGTTCAGTGTCGCCACCATTTTGCGCGTGGCCCGGACAAATGCGGCCCGCGCAGTGTCATAGTCATCGGGATCAAACCGCGTCTCATCAAAGAGACAAATGAGGTCGATATCTGAGCTATAATTCAGCTCGCTCGCGCCCATTTTCCCCATCGCCAAGACCACCATTCCGCACGCGCTGTCGAGGTCCTGATCGGTCTGGCCAGGGATCTTGCCCCGCGCCACCTCAGGCGTCAGAGCGGCCCGCAACGCGAGGCTGACAGAAAAACTGGCAAAATCCGTCAGGCGTGTCGTCACGTCGTGCAAAGACCAGACCCCCGCCAGATCCGCCAACGCGGTGATCAGCCCGACGCGTCGGTTGGCCTGCCGCAAAACATGGGTCACCTGATCCAGCGGCACCTCTCGGGCGGCGTCAAGAATGGCATCCAAACAGGCCTCTGGCGCCTCCAGTGCCCCCGGTAGCCACTCCGCCTCACTCTGACACAGACCGCGCAGATACGGGCTGCTCCCGGCCGCGCCCGCAATGACATCCGCATGGGCGGACGAGAGATCGGCAAACCAAGACCGGGCTTCCTGACCCTGAACAGGATCAAAAGGCCTTGGACAGCGGGTCATGCGGGCGGCAATGGACATGGGTGCAGTCATGCCGATCAGGCCGCTCTGGTCAATGGGGCGCGCGCATGGGATGACAGGCGAAAGGATCTTGAGACATGTCAAAAAGCCTCAAACGTGTGATCGCGGCCCTCAATGCCGCTGAATGTGACAGCATGCCTGTCGAGATTGGCCACGCGACGACGGCGCAGATGGCCGCTGACCTGGTGGGCTGCACCGTCGATCAGATCGCAAAATCGATTATTTTTCGCGGTGAGGCCAGCGGCACGGCGCTGCTCTTCGTCACGGCGGGCGGAAATCAGGTGGCAGCAGACAAAGCCAGCACCTTGGCCGGAGAACCGCTTGGCAAAGCCGATGCGGCCCTCATTCGCGCCCAGACAGGCTTTGCCATCGGGGGTGTTTCCCCCATTGGTCACCTGACCGCGCCGCGCGCGTTCTTTGACCCCAGATTGCTAGAGTTCGATCAGGTATGGGCGGCCGCTGGCACCCCGCGCCATGTCTTTGCGATGGACCCGGACGCGCTATTGCGCATCTCTGGCGCCGAGACGGCTGACTTCACGGTGTGAATGCTAGGCAGAAGAGGAGGCCTCAGCGACCTCTCCCACCGCGCGCACTGCCGAGCTCCAGAACCTTACTAGCAAGAGAACAGCCGCACAGGCCAGTCCGACGGCCAGCCCCACCCAAATGCCGACGCCGTCCAAACCGAAGGTAAAGCCCAGCACATAGCTCACCGGGATGCCGACACCCCAATAGCTGACGGCTGCAATGATCATAGGCACCCGCGTGTCCTGCACCCCGCGCAAAAGCCCAAGGGCCATCACCTGGGCCGCATCCATCAGCTGAAAGAGCGCGGCCGCAGCAAGCAAGCCCACACCCACAGCAATCACGGCGCCCCGCTCTGGTTCGTCCGGGTTCAGGAAGAGAGTGATCATCCACTCGGGTATTAGCAAAAAGGCGACCACCGTGATCGCCGCAAACGCGCCCGACAGGAACAGCACGACCTTTGCGCCATCTGTGAGATCCCGACGATCCTGCCGACCATGGGCGCGCCCTGCTCGCACCGTTGCCGCATTGGACAGGCCGATATGCACCATGAAGGCCAGCGACACCACTTGCAGTGCGATGCCATGCGCCGCGAGGGGTACTTTGCCAAGCCACCCCATCATCACCGTCGATGCCGCAAAAAGACCGCTCTCCGCCAAGCTGGTCAGCCCGATCGGCCAGCCAAGGCGGAAGACGCGCAGCAACGCCTCCCAATCGGGGCGCCAAAAACGGGTGAAAAGCGTATGCTCTGGCGTCACAAGCGCGACATAGACCATTAAGGACAGGACAGAGGCAACATTGACGATGACCGAGGCAATCGCGGCGCCGCGCAAGCCAAGCTCTGGAAAACCCCAATTGCCGTAGATGAGCGCGTAATTCACCAAAACATTGAGCCCGACCGCCGCGAGGGTCACCCAAAACACCACTTGGGTGCGCTCAAGGGCGGCTAGATAGGATTTCAGGACCATCACCAGCAAGGCGGGCAAAACGCCAAGCCCCACGATGGAAAGGTACACGGCCGCATCCGCAGAAACCTCTGCCTCTTGCCCCAAAAGCAAAAAGATCGGCTCAGATACCATCATCACAGGGATCACAATGACCGCGAAGAGGATCGAGGCCCACGCCCCCATCCGCGTGATCCGACGCACCTCCGCGGTCTCTCCGCGTGCTTCAGCAGAGGCAACCATGGGCATCACCGCCCAGGCAAAACCGGACCCCACGATAAAAAAGACAAAAAAGAGCGTCCCGCCCAGCACGTTTGCCGCCAGCGCCTCGACCGAATAGCGCCCCAGCATGATCCCGTCTGTGAGGGTGATCAAAAACTGCGCCACATGGGACCCCACCAGAGGCAGACCAAGGCCCAAGACCGCTTTTGCGTGCCCTGAATATGTCAATCGTCCCGCCATGGCCTGCCCTACCCTGACCGGCATGTGCGCTTCAAGAGGGGGAAATCGCTTTGGACTTGCGGCAATTGGCGTTACCTCAGGGCCATGCTGAAATGGACGCTTCTTTTTTGTTTTGCGCTCTTGCCCATCGCCGCTTGGGCGCAGACAGACCGATTTGACGCGGCAATCGAGGACTGGCTGCAAGGCGATGATGAAACAAGCCTGCCCGCGCTGGCCGATCTGGCCGGCGAAGGCCACAGCCTGGCCCGCATCCTCTTGTCCCAAATTGAGGTGAAGGATCGCGGCCCGTCCCCGTTCAGAGCAGCTCTGAAACCCGCAGAGGCGCGCGCACTCTTCCGGCGCGATGCAGGCTATGGCGGGTTTTCACAGACATGGTTGTCGGTGGCGTCGAAAGCCGGGGATCCTCTGGCCCAAACCCTGATTGCCACCCGCCTGCCACGGCCCGTGCCGGGTCTGATTGCAAACCTGCGCCGGATGGGAGAGGTGCAGGCCACAGGTGACCCCATTCGTGCGGTCGCTCTTTACGGAACCGCGTCTGAAAAGAAAGTCTTGGCCGAAAGCGATGCGATGCTCGATGAGTTGCGACCGTATTTGATCCATCACAGTGGCACGCAAAGAGAGCGTGGAGAGGGCATTGAAGCCCTGCGCCACATAGCCCCTTTCGCCGCCGAGATGATCGATGACGATGACACCGCCACCCGCGAGATGGGTGCCCTTCTCGAGCTTGGGTTCGGCAGCGACAATGTTGATCTTAACAATCCCTGGCGTGGATTGGTCGAGGACTGGGTGCTGACCGCCCCGGCCACCCGACCACTCGCGGATCTCTGCCGTGACAGATGCGCAAAAGACGTGACCGGATGCGGGTTTGCGCTGCTGGCTTTGTCAGGCGGCTACTATGAGGTGATCCGTCTTGATACGCCGCTTGAAAGCGTGATCACGCAAGAGCGGTTCCTGGCGTCACCTCGCGCGCGCCTCATGAGCCTCAGGCGCGCAGCTTTGGCCAAACAACCTGATCGACGCGGCTGGCTCGCCAGCTATGACGCGCTTGCAGAGATATCGACCTGCACCGCCGATCTCATAGCCGAAACGCGCGCAGACTACGAATGACCCTCGGTCCGGAAGCGATTGGATTTTCTTTGGTCAATGGGCTCAATCAAGTGCGCGCCTAGGTGACAAAAACTGTCAGCATCATCCACCGTCGCATCATAGACGGTAGAGCTCGCTTGAACTCCGCGCAAAACCACACAAGTCTCTTTCTAAAGAGTGAGAAGCCATGCCCTACGCCCATTCCGACAAAACAGATGTCGCGCTGCACGCAGCCGCCCCTGATGTGCGATCTCGCCCCAAGCTAGAGGGCGGCAAATCCTTTGAGTTGGTGACGGAGTTTGCCCCGGCGGGCGACCAACCCACAGCCATCAAGGAACTGGCAGATGGCGTGCGAGCCGGCGACCGGGATCAAGTTCTTTTGGGCGCCACAGGCACCGGCAAAACCTACACCATGGCCAAGGTCATTGAGGAAACGCAGCGCCCGGCGATCATCCTGGCGCCCAACAAGACGCTAGCCGCCCAGCTTTACGGCGAGTTCAAAGGCTTCTTTCCCAATAACTCGGTTGAGTATTTTGTCAGCTATTACGACTACTACCAGCCCGAAGCTTATGTGCCGCGCTCAGATACCTACATCGAGAAAGAAAGCCAGATCAACGAACAGATCGACCGGATGCGCCACTCCGCCACGCGGGCCCTTTTGGAACGCGATGATGTGATCATCGTGGCGTCGGTCTCGTGCATCTACGGTATCGGCTCGGTCGAAACCTATGGCGCGATGACCCAGGATCTGAAATCCGGGGGAGAGTACAATCAGCGTGAGATCATGGCCGATCTGGTGGCGCAGCAGTATCGCCGCAACGATCAAGCCTTTCAGCGCGGCTCGTTCCGGGTGCGTGGCGACAGCCTTGAGATCTGGCCTGCCCACCTGGACGATCGGGCGTGGAAGTTGAGCTTCTTCGGGGAGGAGCTTGAAAGCATTACGGAATTCGACCCACTGACAGGCGCGAAAACCGACACGATGAACCACGTGCGTGTCTATGCGAACTCGCACTACGTGACGCCCAAACCCACTATGCAGCAGGCCGTGATCAACATCAAAAAAGAGCTGCGCGTGCGGCTTGATCAATTGGTCGCCGAAGGCAAGCTGTTGGAAGCCCAGAGGCTTGAACAGCGCACAAATTTCGACATTGAGATGCTGGAGGCGACAGGCGTTTGCAACGGGATTGAGAACTACTCGCGCTATCTTACGGGCCGCGCCCCAGGGGAGCCTCCGCCCACTCTTTTCGAGTTCATCCCCGATCACGCACTTGTTTTTGCCGATGAAAGCCACGTGTCCGTGCCACAAATAGGCGGCATGTACCGGGGCGACTATCGGCGCAAATTCACCTTGGCCGAGCATGGGTTCCGCTTGCCCTCCTGCATGGACAATCGACCGCTGAAGTTTGAGGAATGGGATGCGATGCGCCCGCAATCCGTGTTTGTCTCTGCCACACCTGCGGCTTGGGAGATCGAGCAATCGGGCGGGGTCTTTACCGAGCAGGTGATCCGCCCAACGGGCCTTCTTGATCCTGAGGTGGAAATCCGCCCCGTGGACATGCAGGTCGACGATCTCTTGGACGAGATCCGCCGCGTGAACGAACGGGGCTTGCGCACGCTGGTCACGACGCTGACGAAACGGATGGCCGAAGATCTGACCGAGTATCTGCACGAGCAAGGTATCCGTGTGCGTTACATGCATTCCGACATCGATACCATTGAACGCATTGAGATTTTGCGCGATCTACGTTTGGGCGCGTTCGACGTTCTCGTCGGCATCAACCTGCTGCGCGAGGGTCTCGACATTCCCGAATGCGGATTGGTGGCAATCCTGGATGCCGATAAGGAAGGTTTTCTGAGATCAGAGACATCGCTTGTGCAGACCATCGGGCGTGCCGCGCGAAACGCGGACGGCAAAGTCATCATGTATGCCGACCGTATCACCGGATCCATGGAACGAGCGCTGAACGAGACCAACCGCCGCCGCACCAAGCAAATCGCCTATAACGAAGAGCACGGGATCACACCGGAAACTGTCAAAAAGAACGTCGAGGACATCCTCGCCGGGCTTTATCAGGGCGACGTGGATATGAACCGCGTGACAGCCAAGGTCGATAAGACCAATGTAGGCGCCAACATGCAGGCGCATCTTGAGGCGCTGCGCACGGATATGCGCAAAGCCGCGGAAAACCTCGAATTTGAAGAAGCGGCGCGTCTGAGGGATGAGATCAAGCGGCTTGAGGCCGTCGATTTGGCTGTGGCCGACGACCCGATGGCGCGGCAATCTGCGGTCGAAGCGGCCTCAGATGCCGCTGTCGGTCGGTCAACTGCAGGTCGACCGGGGCAACGCGGTGGCAATGTGAAACGCAGAAAGCGTTGAAGATGCGTCCATAAGCCCCTGAAATAGAAAATTTCCACTGGCTGCTAACGGGGGTCTTTTCTTATACCTCGTCGAGCCCGCAAACGAGGCTATTTGGTGGGCATGAGAACATTTGTCTTGAGCATTTTGCTGGCCTGTCCCGCATATGCGTGGGATTTCACGCCCGGCCTGCCTTGCAAATTGAACCACGTCTCTGCCCAAGCAGAGGTGGAACTGACCTATGATCCGCGCGTGCCCCTTTATGCGATCACCGTCACCAGAAAAGACCCTTGGCCGCAAGCGGATGACTTTGCCATCAGGTTCGACGGACCTCAGGGACGGATCATTGCAACCGATCGTCACCAATTGAGCGAGGATGGCCTATCATTGACGGTGACCGACCGGGGTTTCGGAAATGTTCTGGACGGGCTTCAGTTTAACAGCACGGCCACGGCCAAATCCGGCGACGCCGAGGTTACCGTCGGCCTAGACGGTGCTTCAGACGCTGTCGAAGCGTTCAAAGCCTGCGAAGGCGCCGTTGTGTCCTAGTCCTACGGGCTCTCAGTGGACGATCAGTATACGTCGCGCACGTAACGCTTCTCGCGTTTCAGCTCATTTACATAAGCCACGGCGCCGTCGTCGGACAGCCCACCATGCTCAGCAATGATCTTGTGCAGCGCGGCGTCCACGTCTTTGGCCATCCGCGTCGCGTCACCGCAGACATAGAAGTGTCCGCCGTCTTCCAGAGCGGAAAACAGATCCTTACCGTTTTCGATCATACGGTGCTGCACGTAAATCTTGTCCACCTGATCGCGAGAGAACGCCAGATCAAGCCGTGTGAGCAATCCAGATTCGCTGAAGCTTCTGATCTCGTCTCGGTAGATGAAATCGCTCGCCCGGTGCTGATCTCCGAAAAAGAGCCAGTTCGTACCTTCCGCGCCTCGCGCCTGACGCTCTTCCAAAAAGGCGCGGAAGGGTGCCACGCCTGTGCCCGGGCCCACCATGATCATTGGCACGTCATTGTCTTGGGGCACCCGGAACGCTTTGTTGGGCGTCATGAAAATGCCCGCGTTTGCCCCTTCTGGGACGTGATCTGCCAAGAAAGTGGACGCCACTCCGCGATGTGGCCGGCCTTCATACATCCAGCGCACGGCGGCAACCGTCAGGTGCACTTCGCCCGGATGCGCATTGGGGCTCGAAGAAATTGAGTAGGCGCGATGTTGCAGCGGCTTAAGCCACCCGACAATCTGCGCGGGATCCAGTTCAAGCGAGGAGTTAAGGTTCAAAAGGTCCAGAGCGTCCTTGCCCCAAAGATAGTCCTCCAGAGCCTCCTTATCGCCGTTGCCCACCACGTGAGACAGCTCTTGATCCTTCACCAGAGGTTCCAATCCACGGATCAGTTCCCGCGAAGGCGTCATGATCTCAAGACCTGTCGACAGCAACGTGCCGAGGGGGACGTCGTGACCGTCGATGATCGTGTCCTGATCTGCGTCCAAGCGATCAAGCCACATCTCGACCAAATCAGGCGCATTCACGGGCATCACGCCCAAGGCATCGCCCGCCTCGTAGGTCATCCCACTATCGCCCAGATCAAACGCGATATGCCTGATTTCTTTGGCCGATTTCGCGCCGGACAGGATCCTGTTGTCGAGCATCGTTGAAACATAAGGGTTTTTGCGGTTCCACTGCGATTTCGCCGCTCTTTTCGGCGCCTCAACCGCAGCGGTGGCCGCGCCGGGTGCTGCCTCCGGGATTGCCTCGGCAATCCATGCTTCGGCCGCTTCTTCATAGTCGACATCGCAATCCACGCGGGCCAGCATCCGTTTGGCGCCAAGCTGTTCCAATCGCATATCGATCAATTTGCCCGCCTGGCAGAAATGCTCATAGCTTGTGTCACCCAACGCCAGCACGCCAAAATTCAGCTGTTCCAGCCGGGGGGCGGTTGAGGACGTCAGCGCGTTCCAAAAGAGCTCCGCATTGTCGGGCATTTCGCCCTCGCCATAGGTCGAAACCACGACGAGCACGTCTTCCATCGTCGCCAAGTGGTCCATCTCGATCTCGTCAAGCTCAGCCACACGGGGCGCATAGCCCTTGGCGCGCGCCAGCTCTGCGGCATCCTCCGCCAAGCTTTCGGCCGTGCCGGTTTGCGTGCCAAACAGGATATCGAGCGGCTTGGCGGCAACCTCAGCCGGTGCTGCCGCTTTGACCATCGCAAGTTGCGAATTCAGACCTGCGAGAAACCCGCCGATCCATGCCTTTTGGTCGCCTGAGAAGGGCGCGTCCTCAGGAAAATGAGGAAGCTTTTGGGTCTTTTGATCCATCGCTTACTCCGCCGCGTGTCTTGATGCCACATCGGGCACCGCATTCTGGGCAAACAGCGCGTCAAAGCTCGGGATCTCCCCCAGAGCGGCGCGGTTTTTCGCGTTTTGATGAAGAATCCAAGCGTATGTACCCGGGCTGTCCATGCTCAGGATATTGCGCAAAGCCAGCGCGCGCTTGAAGTCATCGAGACGCTTATTGGCCACCAGGGTGGCCAAACCCGCATCGTCGTAGGTGTCGACCGCCTTGCGCGCATGCTTTGAGAGGGCCGTCATCAGCGCGAAATCCTCCGTCAGGATCAAGTTGCGCGCAATCTTGTCACGCTCGAGCTTCGACGCACCACCGCGCTTATCTGCAAGCACCTGGGCTTGCTCCAGCACGGTGTAACTGTTGAGCAAACGGAACATTTCTTCGGTGTCGCGGTCGCCATAGCCCGGGGTCTTGCCGCTGTGCACTGGCTTGCCGCGCTTCCAGGCCGCTTTCACCTGGGCGATCTGATGTGTGGCCAGCGCTGTCGCCAATTCCTCAACCAGCTCTTTGCGAGAGCGCGCCGCGAGGATTTCATCGGCGTCCTGATACTGAAGCAGCGCTTTGGGCATGATCCAAGCCATGTGCCCGCGGGTTGTGTCCCAGTCGGCCAAGAGAGCCCGCGCCTTTTTCGATCCAGTGGCCTCCAGATGCCACTCCAGAAGTTGCTTGATCGCATCTTCGTGGATGTCAGACTCAGGTGAGCCATCACCGAGCGTTCCCATCAGCACAGAATCGCGGCTGATCATGTCAGGCAAGCGTCCTTCGGGGTCATACTGATAGGCAAAGCCACCAGACATGCCATTGCCGTACCCCTTTGCAAAACCGCCAAGATTAAGCAGCGCGCCGTTGGTCATGTACTCGGCACAGAAGTCTCCCACGCCTTCGACAACCGCCGTGGCGCCAGAGTTGCGCACGGCAAAGCGATCGCCCGCCTGACCTTCGATAAAGGTCCGGCCACCGGTGGCGCCAAAGAGGGCAAAGTTGCCGATCAGCACGTTTTCACCGTGACCGGCCCCCCCGCCTTCGGGGGCGCGTATGATGATCTCACCACCAGATGCGCCTTTGCCGACGCCGTCATTGCAGGTGCCGGTGTGTTCCAGCGCCATACCGTCATTGCAGAAGGCACCAAAGCTCTGCCCGGCGGACCCTTGCGTGACAATGCGCACGGTGCGCATATCGAGATATCGACGCCCGCGCACGTCCTCAAATGCAGCGTTTGGCAACGTCTCGAGCTCATGGTTCAGCATCCGTTCAATATCCACGCCAAGCTGGCCACCGACCGTCTTGTTGCGGTTGTTGAGCGGCGCGTTGGGGCGCAACTCAATCGCGGTTTCTCCGCCATCCAAGACACGCGACTGAACCTGCTCCAGAAGCGTGTCATCCACGGCAAAATCGCGTTCGAGATAAATCGGATCTTCTATGCGGTTTTCCGGCACATGGGTCAGCATCGCCCGCAGGTTCAACTTGCCGACCGAGGCCGGGTGATCCAGCAGATGAAGAAGGTCCGCCCGCCCCCGCGCTTCATCCAAGGAGCGCAGGCCGAGCGTCGCCAAGATTTCACGCACTTCGTGGGAAATGTTGAGCAAATACTGTGCCAAGGCCCGCGGATCGCCATCAAAGACTTCGGGGTTGGTCGTGAGGCCTGCGGGGCATTTCACATTGCAGTTCTTCGCCATCACGCATTTCAGCATCATCAGCGCTGTCGTTCCAAACTCAAAGCTGTCTCCACCCAAGAGCGAGGCCTTTACCACGTCAGAGCCGGTCTGCATCGCGCCAGAGCAGCGAAGATGTACCTTTTGCCGAATGCCATTGGCGCAGAGCGCTTGGTGAACCTCGGCAATGCCAATCTCGGCAGCGCGGCCTGTATACTTCAGCGAGGTCACCGATGCGGCACCCGTCCCGCCCGTGCCGCCGGCCACGTTGATCAGGTCTGCTCCGGCCTTCGCCACGCCGACGGCAATCGTGCCAATGCCTTCCGAGCTCACCAGTTTGACGATGACGCGCACGCGCGCGGCTTTGCAGTCGTGAATGAGCTGCGCCAGATCTTCGATCGAATAGGTGTCGTGATGTGGTGGCGGGCTTACATGCTCGACACCCGGCGTGCCACCGCGCGCGGCGGCGATCTCAACCGTCACTTTCGGCGCGGGCAGCTGACCGCCCTCTCCTGGCTTTGCGCCCTGCCCGATCTTGATCTCGAGCTCTTCGAGGTTTGGATCGGCCAGATAGCCCGCCCAAACGCCAAAACGGCCAGAGGCAAACTGTTTGATGCGGCTGGCACGGATGGTGCCATAGCGAGAAATATGCTCCCCGCCCTCACCAGAGTTCGACATACCGCCGACCATGTTCGTGCCATGGGCCACGGATTCATGCGCCGTCGCCACCAAGGCGCCATGCGACATGGCTCCAGACGCCAAGCGCGGCGTGATTTCCGAGGCGGGTTGCACTTTTTCAATCTCAATCCGCTGAGGTGCGGACCGCAAGCGCGACACGTAATCAAGCGCCATACCCTTCACGGCAACCCTCAGCGCACCGCGTGTCACGTAGTGGCCGTCCATATCAGCGCCAAAGCGTTCGACCAACGATTGCGCGAGGGCATCAAGACGGCCCAAATCCTGAGCTTTTGGCCCGGTGAGCCGCAGTAAATATTCGTTGTTGCCAAGGTCCTCGACATCAAGACCCCGGATCACGAAATGGTTGTTGCCTGCACGGTTGAAGAGCATCATTTCGCGTTTGATATCAGATACTTTGTCAAGAAACGTGATGTCAGCCGGGAAATCTAGCACATCGCGTAACGCGGCCGGACGGCGGTGCCGTTCTTCCCGCATATTGTCGGAAAACGCGCGGTAGCCCGGCGTGATCTTGAACCCGTCGATCTTTTCTTTTGAGAGCTTTTCGAAGGATGTGTTCACATAGCCTGTGTCATCGATGCCAAACGCATCATCCATTTGCCGCAGTGTCAGCAGGCGGAACGGATCCGTCTCACCCTCAGCCTCAGCAAAGCTGATCTTTTCTTCCGTCAGATCGACAAAGCCACGCACAGCCGTCGTGCCATAGCTGTGGCCCGAGCCTTCTGAGCGTTCTTTGAAAAGACCAAGGATCGGGATGTCCTTGTCGCTTTCCACAGCCAGAGCGCGCTCATGCCAATCGGCCACAGATTGCGCTACCACATTGAACCGCACACCGCCGACGGGCGTCTTCATGTTTGGCAGGTATTTGGCAAAGACGGGATCATTGGTGTCCAGGAAATTGGGCTCAAAGAATTCACCGCCTGAATAGCTTTCAACCGTGCACAGCCCCACCTTGCCCATGGTTTTCATGAGCGCCTTTTCGGCCGCCTTCTGGAACTTGTAGTAATGTTCTGTCGCCTTGTCTTTGTAGAGCTCTTCGGCCCGCAGGCGTACGGCCAGAGGGTAGACAGCTGATCCGCCAAACCCCAGTGCGCAGGCAATGTGATGCGAGCTAGAGATTTGCCCGCTTTCCACAACCAAAGACACCTTCAGCCGCAACCCTTCTTCGATCAAACGCTGGTTGATCGCTGACACAGCCAAGGTCATGGGCAAGGGCGCTTGGGACTTTGAAACGTGCCGATCTGTCAGGATCGCAATCCCACCCTTTTCGCGCGCAAATTCAACGACTTGCCCTGAAATGCTGTCCATCGCATCCACAAGTGCACGTTCATTCGACGCGCCGTTGCCATAGACAGGCTCGTAAAGCATGTCAAAGCGATCCCACGGCGTGACATCCTGCGCTTTGATCTTGAGCACATCTGACATGCGCAGCACGGGCGAGTTGACCACGATCTGCTTGGATCGGGATTGCCCTAGATAAGGCTTTTCGCCCAAGGCCACGCGTAGGGTCATCCCGTCAGCCTCGCGAATGCTGTCGAGCGGCGGGTTCGTCACCTGCGCAAAGCGCTGGCTAAAGTACTTCGCCACGCCGCCTTCATTGTCCGAGAGCGCATTGATCGCGTTGCCGTATCCCATGGCCGAGACCTTCTCGACCCCGGTTTGAAGCATCGGATCCATCAGGAACTTAAAGCTTTCCTGATTGTGAGTGTAGGCCACGTAGCGCGCGGCCGTTTCCATGTCGCCCAGATACCGTGTCGCGGCCAGCTTGGGATCCGCATCAGCCGAGGGCAGATCATCGATATTGACCTGAGCCGTCTCCAACAGCTTGGCGTAGTCGTGCTTTGCCGCCAGCATTTCTAGAGCTTCTTCAGTCTCGTAGATCTTCTTTTCGACATGATTGTAGTAAATCATGCCCCCTGCTTCGACCCGGCCACGGCGGATCACTGTCTCTGCGGGAAAATCGATCTGTCCGGCCTCAGACATCACGGCCAAATATTCGTCTGTCTCAACAGACCGCATCGGGCGCAGACCCAAACGATCCAGCCGAGCACCGATGATATCACCATCGCCAAAAATAAGCGCTGCGGGGCCGTCATTTTTTTCCTCTGACAGGGAGAAAAACTCAAGCATCGCGCGCACTTGTGGTGAGACCTGAGTGTCATTTTCCCAAGCAGGCGGCATCATCGCGACCACGGCGGTCACAAGATCCAGACCTTCGTCGTAAACCCGCGCATTCAGCGTCTGATCCAATCGGCAGCTGTCGGACTGGCCTTTGGGCCGGATGATCGCCTTGTTGCGCGCCAGCGCGGTGGCGGCCTCAGATAGACGGTTCTTCTTGTCGGTATTCAACTCACCGTTATGTGCCATGAGGCGAAATGGCTGCGCCATGGAGGGATGCGGATCCGTGTTGGTCGAAAACCGCGTGTGAAAATACATGGTGTGTACGGCGTGGTTAGGATCAGAAAGATCCTCAAAATACGGCACAATTTCCCAAGAATTCAGACGGCCTTTGAACACTTGCATGCGGGACGAAAGGGACAATGGGTAAAGCCCTTCCAAAGCAGGATCGGTATACGCCACCGCTTCAATATCCAGCAAAGCCTCGTGAATGCGACTGTCCAATGCCGCGCCGCGCAGATGCTCAGGCGCGGTAAAGATCCACTGTCGGATCGGCAGCTGCCACTTCACAGCACGTGGGCCGATGGCGTCATGGTTGACCGGTACATCCCGGACCAGCGCTACCTCAAATTCACACTCTCTGAGGGCGTCATCAATTATCTGGAACGCCCGCTCATGCTGTGCCGGGTCGGCTGGCAAAAAGAAGTTTCCAACGCCGAACATCCCCGGCGCGAGATCCACCCCCGTGAGTTTGCTAAAAAACTGCAGCGACAGATCAACAGACACGCCCGCCCCGTCGCCAACACCCTCTGACGACATGCCACCGCGATGCGGCACGGCGCACAGTGCTTCATGCCCTTTGCGCAGCACATCGTGGCTTTGAACAGAGTCCTTTCGCGTCAAAAAACCGACGCCACAGGCACTATGCTCCTGCGCAGGGTCATAGAGACCGGTCGGAAAATCGGCGTTCAAGTCCACGTGTCCTTGCCCTTCTTTATTTATTTACCAGCCAGAGAGCGGCAAAACTGCAAACATCGCATCTTGCGCAGGCCGTTGTTCCAGCCCCGGATCACCGAAGCATTTGGGTGATCATTCGGAACGCACCAATTAGCGCCAATCCGAAACTGGATCAAGCGTTCGCTACATTAGGCCACAGCTCCATATCAAAACCCGGCCGTCGCATCAAGAATCCTTAGCCTCGCAGCAACCCGATTTGGCCAAACGCGCCCTGCACGGATCCTGTTTTAACCGCACCTTCGATTCGTAACTTTTTTCGGCGAAAGCGCATGGCGCCGATCTGGTCCGGCGGTCCAATAAAGACCGCCGCGTATCCCAAGAGCAAAAGAGCCCAAAACCCTCTGGCATTGTCAGGATCACGCTACGATTGAAACCTGAGGCGGAAGACGTTGAATTATTTGGAATTATTCTAGTTATCATTGATTTCGCCGCTGTCCCACCCTGCATCACGCGAGGCAGAATTCCTGACTATTTCTATCAAGTATATGTTTTTTAAAGATTTTTTCTTTACAATCGTTCTAAGGTGGCCTATCTATCCACTTGATTAGAACGCAAGCAACCGGCGAAAGCCTAGCCAGCACACTGCAAGCAAGCGATACGCAAGCAAGCACTGCCAGCTCTCTACAGTAGACAGCAAGCTCATCTGACGGAACTTCCAGAGCATCGCACATCGCGGTGCTCTTGGTGGTTTCAGGGCACCGTGATAGGCAACCGGCATGACCGAGCCCGAAAAGAAAATCGACCCGATCCGCCCCACAGATGACGATGCCCGAAATTTAGGCCGCGATCTTATCGTTGCTGCGCGATTTGGCGCCGTTGCTGTCACAGATCCAGAGACGCAAAGCCCGTCTGTAACCCGCATTGCCGTGGGCACAACGCCCGATGGCGCCCCTGTGACCCTGATTTCCGATCTTTCGTCCCATACGACCGCGCTGCGCGCCAACACGCGGTGCTCTTTGCTTTTGGGCGAGCCGGGCCCTAAGGGCGACCCCCTCACCCATCCACGTATCACCCTGGATTGTCAGGCGTCATTTCTGCTGAAAGGTGAAGATGGGTATGATGACATGCGGGATCACTACCTGCTCTCACACCCGAAATCGAAGCTTTACATCGACTTTTTGGATTTCAACTTTGTCATCTTCGACATTCTTGATGCGCGCTTGAACGGAGGATTTGGCAAAGCCTTCCGGTTGACGGCGGATGATTTGCGCCAACCCGATGCCTAAAGCGTCAGGGCTGCCTTTGACAGCTTGTCGTAATAGGGCCAGTGATAATCCAGATACTTTTGAAGCTGCGATGCCCCACCTTTGACAGCCGCCTCAAACGCTAATTCCACGCGCAGCATTTCTTCGGCATCCACGCTTTCTATCCCGGTTGAGGTGCTCGCCGCTTCATGCCACGCCCGCACACCGGACCAATCGTCCGGCGCAAGCCCCCAATCAAACGCCTCTTCACGCCACGCAAGGCCCAGCGCGTCCCAAAAGCCCGCCATGGCCGCGCGCGCATCGGCCCGAACGGTTTCTGCATTCAGGACCACGGCGGGCAAACCGTCCGAGCGGACAGCATCATAAAGCTGCCACTGCGTCTCCAGGCCCACTTCGTGCAAGCTGAAATTCGGGTCGAGCTTGTGATAGCTGAGGATAGCGGCCATCGGATGACGGACGAGAAACGTGTGCGTGATGCGTTTTAGAAATGCGGCGTCATCCGCGATGCGCGGCATCACATAGTAGGGCATATCTTTGAAAAAAACCGGGCCCTCTTCCGACTTGGCCAAGAGCATGTCGCGGATCTCTGAATACTCTTTTGGGTGGGTCGGGTCCGCGTCGAACCCAGGAAAGGCGCCCCGCCCTTCGCCGAGGTAGTAGTGATACATGAAAGGTTCATGCAGGCAGGTGAGATCGCCCCGCTCGCGCATCAACCGCTCCAACGCCGTGGACATGGATCGGGGATGCGACCAGAGCGCGATCAGCTTGTGCATGGCGTGTCCTCCTTCGAGGAAGAGTAGCGGTGCTTCACGCAAAGTGACAAGTCAGCGACGCGAAAGCCGTCCATCGGTGATCAAAAGCCCGAGGGCTATAATGGCGAACCCGATATAGACTTGGGGTGGCATCCGTTCTGCAAGGAACGCCGCTCCGAGGGCAACGGCAAAGGCTGGCACAAGCAGTGTCACCAGCATGAGATTGGCCGCACCTGCGCTGGTGAGGATCGCAAAGTAGAGCACATAGGCCATGGCCGTCGATACGGTCGCAAGGGCCAGAAGCGCCCCCCATGTGCCCGTACTCATTGTCAAGCTTGGCGCCCCTTCAATCCAGAGCATCATCGGCACTGACAAGATGGCACTGCAAACCAGCATGCCAAACGCATTGGCCTCGGCCCGCGCCTTTGAAAGGCCAACCCGCCCCCAGACAGAAGCGAATGCGTAGCTGATGGTCGCGCCCAGAATGGCCAGCTGGGCCAGATCTGACGGATCAATCCCTCGAATGAGGCCGGGCCCCATGATCACCATCACACCGCCCAGCCCAACGCCTGCGCCCATCAGTTTGTTTCGTGTCAACGGCTCATCTTTCAGAATGGCGCCCGCGATGATGGGTGCGAAAATGGCGGTCATGCCATTGAGGATCGCAGCCAAGCCACTTTCCATCTGGTTTTGGCCCCAAAAGAGCAATGAGAAAGGGATCACGTTGTTCAGCGCCCCCATGACACAGCACCCTGCCCAGAACGAGACAGTGCCGGGAATGCGAATGCGACGCCACAAAAGCCATGCCCCCAAAACCGGCACGGCCAAAGACACCCTCAAAAAGGTCAGTGTGAAGGGGCCGATCTCCCCCAAAGCGATCTCTGCAAAGAAAAACGACCCGCCCCAGACGCTGGCAAGGGCAAAGAGCATGAGAGCAGATAACGCGGTGAAGTGTTTGGTTTGATTTGTCATGGGCGCAGACTGCACGCGAGCGTCAGGTCTGCGCGACCCGGATGTTGTGCAAAGCGCCCGCTCGCGATGGGCGCCCGCACAGGTCAGCACCTCACAAACGCAGGCGCGAAAGGATCAAACGTCGGCCGTTGAGGTTACTTGCCGCCTGCCTGTTCCATCTGGCGGGCAATTTCCGTGGCCCATTCCCCGACAATCGGCAGAAACTCGATCTGGCTGATCGACCACGCAACAATGGACAAAAGCAATGACGCCCCCAAAACCGTCCCAAGTCCGACGGCCAGCCCCTTGGCGAAACTAAAGGCCAAGAACCGCGGTACAGAATTGTAGACACGCACAAAGCCGTGCCCGTTCAACCGGGTCAGTTCTTCACGCAGAGCGCGGACTTCCTCGACCAAAGCGTCCTGCTGCGAATTTGAAGTCTGTTGCACGGATTTCTCCTCATATCGATTGAGCACGCTGTCTGCGCGCGGCCGCTGGCCCATTATGGTCAACAAGCAATTAAGCTTTATTAACGCCTCCTTTACCAGTCTTACGCAATGCTGAAGCCCGGAGGTGTGCATGTTCCGGGTTCTATTGATTCTTTTTTTGTTGACCACGTCCGTTTCTGCCGGACCTTGGCCGCGCGAAGAAGGGAAAGGTTTCCTTTCCTTTTCTCTTGATCTCGACGCCGAAGAGCTCGAGGACAATTTCGTCTCCTTCTACCTTGAATACGGCCTGAGCCGAGGGCGCACGCTTGTCATTGACCGCCAAGAGCGTGGCGATGAGATTGCCAAGACCTTCGCCCTGATCCGCTTTCCCCTGGGTAACCCGGACCGCAATCTGAAGCTGGCGTATGATGTCGGACTGGGCACCGTGGATAGCCACTTTGCCTTGCGTACAGGGTTTTCCGTCGGGCGGGGCTGGTCGATGGGCAATCGCTCGGGCTGGTGGACCCTGGACAGCCGGGCGCTTCTTCTGGATGAGGGCGATGAGGCCATCTTTGAAAGCGATCTGACCTTTGGGATACAGCTGACAGACCGGCTCAAGGCAATCTCGCAGCTTCAAGGCGGCGTTCCGTCCGATTCAAGCGCCTATGCAAAATTCGCCCAGAGCTTTGTTCTGCAGACGTCAAAAACCCGTCATTACCTGTTGGGGGTAACGACAGGTATTTACGAATCCGACACCCTGCAAGTCAATGTCGGGCTTTGGCAGGACTTTTGAGGTGCGTCATGGGATCGGATTGTCGATCCGCATCCGAACCACCACAGTGCCTTGCACCGGCTTCTCCCAGCGCACATTCACGCGATCATTGTTGGGGCCCTGACGCGGTTGCGCATAGGGCATACCCCAATAGGGATTGCCGGAATTGTCCTGGATCTCCCCTTCTGGCATCACGGATTCCACGGTCCGCACCCAAGCATTGAACGGAAGATGCGGCGAGGGTGTGACAACCCAGGTCGATTGCGGGCTGTTTTCATCATGACGCCATACCAGCGGGCTTTCGACCAGCGTGTTGACGCCGTTATAGGCATTGGCCGTGAAGTGGATGTTCTTGAACCGCTCGAAATTGAGCTCAGCGAACGTCGTATCAATCCCTTCCACACGATCAATATTGCCATCAATCAAACGGAACGTGTTGCCCGTGACCATGAGGCCATTGATAAAGTGATCTGTCCCAAAGGGCTTGACCAGAATGAAATTGAACGACGGCGACGTGCTTTGCGAGAGGAACGTATTGCCGGTGATGCTCATCGCACTGAACGAAAACTCACTATTGAATTCAGGCGCTGGATCTCTTTCATTGGTCCATTCAATGGACCCGTCACAGATGTAGTTGCCTTCAATAGTGGCGCGGGAATTGGTATTCGCCATCACCAAAATTGCGGTACGCGGGCCAACCGGACCACTGTCCCCCTGGAAGAAGTGGTTTCCGGAAATGATCGAACTGGTGCCACCGATGACGGCGAAATGCCGGAAGAAACGACAGCGATTGTTGCGGATCTTGACGTCGTTGGCGTTAAGGTTGCAGCCGATCGTTGTGCGTTGCGCGACCAAAAGCGCGCTTTCGTTTGACACAAACTGGCAGCGGTCAATCATCATGCCCTGACATCCTGTGCCGTGGCTGGTGATACCGCGCTCACGCGGGGCATTGACCCAGCAGTCGCGCAAATGAAAACCGATGCCCGTCGGCGGCAAGATCAGAGCGTTGCAGTCGCCGCGGCACAGGAATTCAATATTGTCGATTGAGAACCGCGAGATCCGGTTGAAGCCGGTGAAATCCAGCATGTATTTGAAACGCCGGAATGTGTAATTCTGTGTGCCGGACGCATCATGCAGGGGCAAAGACAGCTCAATCGTCTCCTGGCCCACATTTTTGGAACGGACATAGACCTCCCGCCCCACACCATTGCCCTCGACCAGAGATCCCACAGGGATATTGGCGACGTTTTGCACGTTCGTCAGTGTGCGCGGGTCATTGGGGTTGTAGGTCGCTTGCGAAGTGAATGTCTCCGTGTCCCAATTCGGGCCGGGCACCACAGAGAGCTGACCGTTTGAAATCACGCGACGGTTTGAAAAGCTGTCCACATCGGGCACGGCCGCGTGCAGATCGATGGGCTCACGCAGGTCGATCTTGAGCCCGGCCATATCCAGCTCGACATGATCAGGGCCCTTCAACATGGATTGAAACGCCTTGCGGAACGCCAGCTCACCACTGCCGAACGCATCAATGTAGTCGGGCAGGTTAAAGTTCTGCTGCAGCGTCAGATAGTGACTATCCGACATCGTCACGGTGCCCAGAAAACGGCAGCGGCTGTCCATCGTCACACTGTCGCCAAGGAAAAAGACACCCTCCGGGATCAAGATATCCCGTCCGTCAGCGGCGGCATCAGCGGCCTCAAAGGCTGCGTGATCATCTGTGCTGCCATCGCCGAGCGCACCAAAGTCTCGCACATCGACAAGGCCCACCATGTCGCTGAGAAACGCGCCCGTGATGTCTTCGATTGCAATGTCATCGATGCGCACAACACCGCCATTGGGGCCTGTCAGGTCCAAACCAAAGTGGCCGTAGACCGCGTCCGGGCCCCAGGACATATCCACGCCGTTGCGCACGCCCGTGCCCACAATGGCGGTCACTTCAACAACATCGCCAAACGTGGTCAGCGTCGTCGTCGGACCGACTTGCACAACACCGCTGATGTTGGAGCCATTGGACCGCGCGGCATAGCCCGCGATGCGCACGTTGGGCAGTGCACCCGAGATCACTTTGACCCGCGCGCGCACCTGCAGATAGCACCCAGGAATGATCGAGGTCTGCCCAGTGTAGCGCACCTTGGTGGTCGACGCGGTTTTGAGGATCTCAAGCGACCCGCCAAAATCCGGATCAGACGGCACAAACGCCGCATTGGCAGCGTTGTCATACGTATCAGATCCCGGGGTCCCATCACCGCTCGACCAGACATTCAACCCACCTGAGAAGGGTGGCGGTGTAAAGGTGATGCCGTCGGTAATCGCTTTGTTCATCGCGTTCCTTTCCGCATCCGGGTCATGCGCGAAAGGATCGCCCGGACTGCACGTTATCGCTGAAGATGGCGGTCGTGCCGCCGGCGCGATGGACGTATCCGGTTACGCGTTAACGCGCAGTCGCTCGACCGCGCGTTGCTATTCTACATGTCGTGAAGAGGCCCCTTAGGCGAGCCCGTCGCCCGCTTCCTGCACGCGCACGCCATTGATGAGCCACCCCTTTTCGGTCTCAATCATCTCGTACTCGAGCAAAAAGAGCTTGCCGCCAGCATCCTTGATCATCACGTTCTGGATTAAGGCGCCGCCGCGCTCATCGGTCGACAGAAACTCGACATCTGCCGGGCGCCAGACCATCGGATACCCGTTGCGGACCATGTTGCCAAAGCGCTCCGGCGTGCCGAACATGCCTTGAATCATTGGGCTTGCAAAATCGAACGCGGTGACAAAATCATCTTGCAAGAACGCATCAATTTGCGACGATATCACGGATTTTACGTCATCATTTGCTTTTACAGCGCCTGTGGCCATCACCCAGATCAAAATGGCTGCGAAAAAGTGTTTCATGCGTTGCCCTCCTAAAGGTGGTACGATGCAGCGTGAACACGGATCATTCTTTCTGGCAATGGACCTCTCTTTGATGTGTTTTGCAGAAGGTAGTGGCGTACACATATTTTGTGGGAAAGGAGTGCACATCATGCGTAAACACACCCGTCGGGGTATCTTGGGCCTCGCACTTGCCACAACCACGATGCCTGTCGCAGCGACTGCAAGCGGCTTCAAAGCGGGCATCTGGGAAGATGTAGACCCAGCTGATTTGGTGCCGCGACGCTTCTCGGTCCGACGCATTGTCTCGCGGTCGCAGGCAGATCTTTACAAGGTCACGCTGGCCTTAAAGAGAGGCAGACCAATCACAATCGAAGGCTACACCCCCTCGGAGAGCCGAGAGATCATTATGTTGCTGTACCGGGATCGGCCCGCCGGTCTTGCACGTCTCGGAGTAAAAGGCAGTTAGCCAGAGACAATACGCCCATCCTCAAGGCGCACCACGCGATCCATCCGCGCGGCCAAATCGAGATTGTGCGTGGCAATGAGGGCTGCCATGCCTTCGTTTCGGGTCAAGCCGCGCAGGGCATCAAATACCTGATCAGATGTGCCCGGGTCCAGATTGCCCGTCGGCTCATCGGCCAGCAGAATGCGTGGCGCGTTGGCCAAAGCTCTGCAGATGGCCACCCGCTGTTGTTCTCCGCCCGACATCTCTGCCGGTCTATGCTCTGCCCGCGCCGCCACGCCCACTTGTTCCAGCAATGCGTCTGCCCGCGTTCGAGCCGCCGTTTCGCCCAAGCCTGACGCCAATTGCGGCAAAACGATATTCTCGCGCGCCGAAAACTCCGGCAAAAGATGGTGAAACTGATAGACAAATCCCACATCCTGACGCCGCGCCAAGGTACGGGCATGGTCATTGAGACCGGTCATGTCACGCGCGCCAAAAAACACGCGCCCGGTATCTGGCGTATCCAGCAGGCCCGCCATGTGCAAAAGCGTGGATTTACCCGCACCCGAAGGGGCAACGAGCGCCACCATCTCGCCGCCAGCGATCTCAAGATCCACGCCGGTCAAGACCTTCACCTCCCCGGGCTGTCCCGCGTTATAGGTCTTAGTTAACCCATCGAGGTGCAGCACGGGCTCACTCACAGCATCATTCACGGCGCAGCGCCTCCACCGGGTTCATTCGCGCGGCTTTGCGGGCCGGGAAGATGGTCACGATGAAAGAAAGCCCCAATGACAACGCCACCGCTTTCATCACATCGACGCCGCGCAGTTCTGCCGGAAGGTGATAAATCCCGCGAATGCTCGGGTCCCAGATCTCACCCCCCATCGCCACGTTCACAAAGGAGAAGATCGGATCAATGTAGATCGCGAAGAGACAGCCCAGGATCACACCAAACGCCGTCCCGATGGCACCGGTGAAGGCCCCGCAAATGAAAAAGACCCGCATGATTGAGCCTTCAGTTAGCCCCATCGTGCGTAGAATCCCGATGTCGCGACCCTTGTTTTTGACCAGCATGATCAAGCCACTGACAATGTTCATGGCTGCAATCAGCACCAGAATGGACAGTATGATGAACATCACATTGTCTTCGACATCAAGCGCGCGCAAAAACCCGCTCTGACTGTCCTTCCAGGTCCAGAGCAAACTGCGCTCACCGGCGGCATTGATCAGAGCCAAGGACATACCTTCGACCGCCTCAGGCTCTTCGACCATCACCTCGATCTCGTCGGCGCGCCCCTCTCGGTTGAAAAAGCTCTGCGCCTCCTCAAACGGCAGATAGGCCCGGATGAGATCCGTGTGATACCGGCCCGTCGTGAAAATATAGACCACTTCATAGGCGTTGATCCGCGGCGTCGTGCCAAAGGCGGTCTTGTTGCCATTGGGCAGGATCAACCGAACGCGATCACCCACACTGACATTGAGCTCCCGCGCAACCCCCGATCCAAGCGCGATGCCGCCTGCAAAATCTGCGAGTGATCCCAACGACGTTTCCGGATCCGCCACCCGCGGGATCGTTGCCAGATCTTCCGGCGAAATTCCCATCACTTCGACACCGGTATTGGCCTCACGCGCATTGGCCATGACCTGGCCTTTCACAAGCGGCGCGGCCCGGATGACGCCGTCTACCCCACGCACGCGCTCGGCCATGTCATTGAACTCAGGAATAGAGCGATCAAAGCGCCCGGTCGTCGGATCCACAGTGCCCGCGCTGTAAACCGTCACATGGGCATTGGAGCCCAAAATGGCGTCAACAAATTCGGCGCGGAACCCCTCTCGCACCGCCAGCGTGGCAATCAGCGCGAATACCGCAAGCGTGATCCCGATCAGACTGATCCACGTCATCGTGGAGACACCGCCTTCGGACCTGCGCGCGCGCAGATATCGCCAGGCAATCAGCCATTCAAAGCGGGAAAACGGTTTGGGTGCGGCTGCCACGGATCACCTCAGTTTATAGTTTTCACGCAAACTGGGCGCTGCGGCCTGCCGCGTCAAGCGCCAGACGCTTTGCCGTAGATCTCAGCAATGCGCGCAATCGCCTGTTCGGGCGGCATCTCTTCGCTGTTGCCTGTCTTACGGCTGGTCAGCTCGACCACGCCGTTTTTCAACCCGCGCGGCCCAACGGTGATGCGCCAGGGCAGCCCGATAAGATCCATCGTGGCAAACTTGCCCCCTGCCCGCTCGTTGCGGTCATCGTAAAGCGGCTCCAGACCCAGCGCGGTCAGCGATGCAAAAAGCGCCTCGCAAGCCGCATCGGCCTCCGTATCGCCCTGCTTCAGGTTTACAATCCCGGCGTGATACGGCGTCACACCCTCGGGCCAGATGATCCCGTTCTCATCATGGCTGGCCTCAATGATCGCCCCCATCAAGCGGCTGACCCCGATACCGTGGCTGCCCATGTGCACGGGCGTCGGTTTGCCATCCGGCCCCTGCACCGTCGCACCCATTGGTTCCGAGTACTTGGTGCCGAAGTAAAAGATCTGGCCCACTTCGATCCCACGGCTCTGCTGGCGCCGGTCTTCGGGTACCTCGGCAAACTTCGCCTCATCATGGGTTTCATCCGTGCGGGCGTAAGGCGTTGTCCATTCCTTAGCAATCGCAGCACACTGTTCCCAGCTGTCGTAGTCGATCTCTCGGTCGCCCAATGTCAGAGACGTAATCGCGCTGTCATAGAACACCTCAGATTCACCCGTCTCGGCCAAAACCAGAAACTCATGGGTGTCATCGCCGCCAATCGGCCCGCTATCAGCCCGCATCGGGATCGCCTTCAGCCCCATCCGCTCATAGGTCCGCAGATAGCTGACCATGTGCCGGTTATAGGCATGCAGCGCATCTTCTTTGGTCAGATCGAAGTTATATCCATCCTTCATAAAAAACTCGCGCCCCCGCATCACGCCAAAGCGTGGCCGGATCTCATCGCGAAACTTCCACTGGATGTGATAGAGCGTCATCGGCAGATCGCGGTAACTGCCAACATGGGCCCGGAAGATATCCGTGATCAGCTCTTCGTTGGTCGGACCGT